>PDWJ01004089.1_pt1 | contig 13220 bp, 7 predicted proteins | sample 1430881 | NCBI WGS metagenome assembly PDWJ01 (sample SAMN01162460, study PRJNA174530) | Oral metagenome, whole genome shotgun sequencing project. | biome: Marine environment; feature: Marine mammal; material: Swab sample of the gingival sulcus; isolation source: swab sample of gingival sulcus... | reverse complement strand
CTTGCATCAGGCAATCTCTTTGTTGTTGGTGATGAAAAACAAAGCATATATATGTTTAGAGAAGCTGAGGTAGAGCTGTTTAACAAAACCAGAAATGTAATTGCGAGCAATGAAACTAGTGCAAGCTTACTTGAGTTGCCACATTCGTTTAGATTAACACCAAATATTGCTCAATTTACAAATGAGCTTTTTAGAAAATTATTTCAAAACCCAAATATAAAGTTTAACGAAGTTGAATATAATGAGCTTGTTTGTGCTTATCCACATGATGAAAAAGGCAAGGTAGAATTTTTAATTTCTGATGAAGAAGAAATTGATGAAGCAGAATTAATTGCACGAAAAATTTTATTACTACATGAAGAAAAATATAATTTTAATGATATTACAATTCTTTGTTCAAAGCGAAAAAACTTTTTAGAATTGGAAGAAGTTTTTTCTGAAAAAAATATTCCTTTTTCTATTGTTGGTGGAACTAGATATTATCAACAACAAATTATTTTGGATATTTATAATTATCTTTCTTTCTTAATCAATCCTAAAAATGATCTTGCATTAGCAGCAATTTTGCGTGCACCTTATTTCAATTTGTCAGATGTTGAAATTACTAAAATATCATTAAATAAAGGATGCTCATTATTTGAAAAACTGTGTAATAACAATGATTACTTGGAAATAATTTCTCTGTTAAATAATCATATTAAAGATTCAAAGTTACTTAGACCAAATGAACTTATTAGAAAAATAAATGTTGAAACTGGTTATTGGTCTTTTCTATCTTCAAAATCAAATAGCACCCAAGAAATTGCAAACTTGGAAAAATTAATTCAAAAAGCAATTTCTTTAAATGAACAAGGCTTTAATACACTTTTCGATTTCACTTCTTTTTTAAATGAAGCTATAAATAATCAAGAAGATGAAGGACAAGCTGATATTGATACTGGTGAAAATTCCGTAAATATTATGACCATTCATCAATCTAAAGGCTTAGAGTTTAAAGTTGTAATTTTATATAAAACTAATCAAAAGAGTTTTGATGAAACATTAAAATCGAAAGATATAATTGTTGATAAAAATTATGGAATCTTATCAAAGCTTCCTGTTGATGAAAAATATTTTGAAGAATATGAAGGTGCTCCAATTATTGGATTGTATAACTATATCCAAAAAAAGAAAAGTTTAGCTGAGGATAAAAGATTACTTTACGTGGCTATTACAAGAGCGGAAGAGCATTTAATAATTTCGGCAAGTAGGAATAACGGGAAATTATCAGAATCTTCTTTTGCTGCTATGATTTTGGATTCGGTCAAATGTGAAGGTACTGAAAATAGTATTGATTTATCTACTCCGTTAAAATTTATGAAATATAATGGAGAAAAGTATGTTACTGAAGACAAAATTAACGAACAGAAAATAGAAATAATAAATTTTATTGAAGACGATTTTAACAATCTTATTACAACTGAAATAAAATCGCGAGACAAACAATTCGTAAATATTAGTTCTATTTCATCGAATGAAAAAAACGAAATTGTTTCTGCTTCCAAAATAAGTTTATTCTTAAACTGTCCAAAGAAATACGAATTAACATATGAATTTGGGTATGGGGAACTCACAAAATTATTTAAGTCAGCTAATGATTTTGAATTTAATGAAAAAGAGTATGAAGAAATTATTCCGAGAAATATTGTTGGCAATGCTGCTCACTCAGTATTGGAAAAAAATATTTCAGAAAATAAGTTAGAATTTTATGTTAGAGATTATATTAGCAAACAAGGTGAAGCTGTAAATTATTCTGATATTCAAAAAGAAAATTCTGTTAAAGAAATAGTTGCTCTAATTAAATCTTTTTATAAATCGAATAGTTATAAAAAATTAAATAAATTTTCTTCTTTTCTTAATGAAGCAGAGTTCTATTTAAGAGAGCGTGATTATTATTTATATGGAATAATAGATAAAATGATTATTGATAATGATAAAATAATTGTTATTGATTATAAATCAGATAAAATAAATAAACTTAATGCGAAAGAAAAAACAGAAACATACTTAAACCAATTAATGTTTTATTCTTATATTTTACAAAAAAAATATTGTAACATGCAATTTTTTGAATTATGGTTGGTGTTTTTGAGAGATGATAGCTATTCATGTATTAAAAAAGTAACAAGAGAAGAAGTTCAAAATTTTGGACAAGTAATATATAATTCCGTACAAAAAATAAGAAAGAGAGATTTTACAGATAGTTATGATGGCTGCAAAAATATGAAGTATTATTTATTGGATTAGTCATATCTGTACAATTTAACTTATTTTTTAACAACTACTTATTATTTTGAACAGCAATGATTTTAATCAGGATAAAGTAATATTCTTTCTTTTATCGTATGAAAGTTCATCCAACTTTAGTAAATTTTAGTATTAATTATTAATAAATAATCAAAAATCAAAAAAGTGAGGTACTAATGAAGAAGTTTCTTAGTATTATTTTATTGTTGAGTATTGCTTTAAGTTTTTCTGCGTTTCAATGCTCATCAACTGAATTAACAAGTGCAAAGTTATATATTCAACAAAAAAACTTTGACAAAGCTTTAACATCTCTTAAAAAAGAAGTTGAAAAAAATCCCAAAAGTGACGAAGGGTTTTATTTGCTAGGCTATGTTTTGGGTGAACAAGGTGATATTGATGCTATGTTAGAAAACTTTGCAAAATCTAGTGCAATTAGTAATAAATTTTCAAAACAAATCGCAGAATCAAGAAAGTATCATTGGGCAGATTCATTTAACAAAGGTGTTCAAATATTTAATAGTGCTTCTAAAGAAGGTGGAAGTGAAAAAGCTGATGGATTATTCCAACAAGCAATTGATAAGTTTATAATTGCTACTAAATGTGAACCGGATTCAGCAGATTCATATAATAATTTAGCATTTGCTTACCTAAATAAAGGTGATAGAGAATCTGCAATAGAACCATTTACTAAAGTTATTGAACTTAAAAAAGCCGAAGCTGCTTACATTCAAGTTGGCGATTTTTATTTGCAAAAAGGATTGATGCTTAAATCTGAAGATAAAACTGATGAAGCAAATGAAAACTTTGAGAAAGCTATTGAAATTCTCTTAAAAGGTAAAGAAGTACATCCTGAAAGTGGAGATATTTTGTTATTATTATCTAATTCATATATAGCTGCTAATAAATTAGATGTAGCGAAAGATGCATTTCAAGAAGGTGTTAAACAAGAACCTGAAAATAAACTTTATAGATATAATTATGGCTCACTTTTATTAAATGCTAATGAATTTGAAGAAGCTGCCGTTCAGTTAAAAAAAGCATTAGAAATTGATTCTGAATATGAAAATGCAATTTATAATCTTGCAGTAACATATGTTAAATGGGGTGCTATTATTAGAGAAGAAGCTGAAGCACAAGATATAAAGTCAGATGAATATAAAACAAAATTTGAAGCAGCTCTTCCATTATTGGAAAAATATTTATCAATAAAAGAAGATGAAGGTGCTGTTTGGGATTTATTAGGTAAAGTTTATGCAAATTTAGGTATGACTGATAAATCGAAAGAAGCTTTTGAAAAAGCAGATCTTTATAGATAAATTAAACTAAATATTCAAATATTTAATATGGCCCATTAATTGTCAGCTTGACAAAATATGGGCTTTTCATTTAATTGAGGGTTATTATGGAGAATAAAACAGAAAATAAATCGCAACAAATTAATATTGAATTAGGAGAAAAGGAAGCTGAGGGAATTTACTCTAATTTGGCAATTATTACACATTCACCGGCTGAATTTATAATAGATTTTACTCGTGTTGTACCCGGAGCACCAAAAGCAAAAGTACATGCAAGAATTATTACAACTCCTCAACATGCTAAAATGTTACTAAATGCACTTCAAGATAATATAGACAAATTTGAAAAGAGATTTGGCAACATTAATGTTGAAGGTCAGGCATCTCCAAAATTTGGATTTACAGATTTTAATAAGGATGAGAAAGTTAATTAGATTTATAGATTTAAAAAAAACATCGATAATAATTGTAAAAAAATAAATTTTGTGTTATCATATTAAAAATATTATTCACATACTATTTATAATTGTTTTTACCACAGAGTTATTCTCTCAAGGTTTAAATTTCCAGCATTATTCTACTGATGATGGATTACCACAAAGTACCGTTTGGGAAATTATTCAAGATTCATCTGGATTTATTTGGTTTGGTACAGAAGCAGGATTAGGACGATTTGATGGAATCAATTTTAAGACTTATGACCTTAATGATGGATTAGTAGGGAACAATATAGGAGCTCTTCATTTAGATAGAATTGGTGGACTATGGGTTGGAACTGACGATGGTATTTCAATTTTGTTTGAAAATGAAGTTGTTAACTATACAAAATTTAATGGTCTACCAGATGATTTTATTGATGGAATTGTTGAAGATAATGATGGAACAATTTGGGTTGCTACAAGGTATGGAGGTGCTTGCAAATTTATTGGTTCCAAAATCTATATTCATAATACTGAAAATGGATTTCCAAGTAATCATCTTTCGGGAGTTTATAAAGATAGCAAAGGTAATATTTGGTTTTCTACTACAGATGTTGGAGTTATTAAATATAACGGCTCCGAGTTTATTACATATTCACTTGAAGATGGCCTTATTAGCAATGAAGTATTAACAATATTTGAAGATAAAGATGGTATAATTTGGATTGGTACTAATGAAGGTATTACTTCATTCAATGGAAAATCATTTATGCAATATTCAGAAAAAGAAGGATTTCCTGAAGAAGAAGTAGATGTAATTATTCAAGATTTAAGGGGAGATATTTGGTTCGGCTTATATAACGATGGTATTTATAAATATGATGGAAGAAAAATTACTAAACATTCTGGATTGAAAAGTAATAAAATACGTTCTGCTTTTTTAGACAAAAGAGGAGATTTATGGTTTGGTACATTTTTAGGGGGAGTTAGTCGACTACCATCTGAATACTTTGAAATATTTATTAAATACGATAATATTACCTTTGAAGATGTTTATGCTATTACTCAAGATGATTTGGGAAAAATGTATTTGGGGCATTATGGTAATGGTGTTACAATTTTTGAAAATAACAAATTTAAAAGACTAACTAGAAATTCTGGACTTGCAAGTAATGATATTAGTTCAATTCTTTTTGATAGTAATAAAAATCTTTGGTTAGGTGCAACGGGTGGAGTTACTAAAGTTGCTAATAACTCTAAAATAAAAATTACAAAGCGAAACGGATTAAACTATGATAATATTCTAAAAGTTTATGAAGATAGTAAAGGAAATATTTGGTTAGGTGCAATTGGAGGGGTTAGTAAATTAAATTCTTTAACTAATAAAGTAGTTTCAGAATTTGGTGAAGAGGTAGGTTTTAATACTGAAACCTGGGTAAATGATATTTATGAAGATGATAAAGGTGTTTTGTGGTTTGCTACTCACTATGCAGGAGTAATTACTTATGATGGTAAAAATTTTTCAAAGTTAGATACTTCCAATGGATTGCCTTTAAACAATTTACTTTCTGTTATGCAAGATAGAATGGGTTATTATTGGTTTACAACAGATGGGAAAGGAATTTTTAGATATGATGGAAAAAACTTTTTATATATTTCTGAAGAGGAAGGATTATCTTCGGACAATTGCTATTTTATTAAAGAATATAAAGATGAGCTGTATATTGGAACTACAAATGGGATTTCGATATTAAAAAATGATGTAAATGAAAATACTAAGGAATTTGAATTTAGATATATCTCTAAAGAAGATGGATTACCTTCCAAGGAATTAAATCAAGGTGCATATTTTGAGGATAAGGATGGTTCATTATGGTTTGGAACTTTAGGAGGTTTAATAAAGATTGATCCCAAAAAAGAAATTACAGAAGAAAAACTTCCAATTTTCTTTAAAAGTGTAACGGTTTCAGATGGTATTGAAGAGCAAGTTTTTACTTCTTCAATAGAAGAAGAATTTAATTATGAACAAAATAATATTACTATAGAATTTTTTAGTATTTCATTTGCAAAACCTAAAGAAACAACTTACGAATTTATGCTTGAGGGTATTGAAGATCAATGGTCATCTACAAAAGAAAATTCAGTTACCTACCGTGCTCTTCCTTCGGGTAAGTATAAATTTTGGGCAAGAGCTAAGAATAATAAAGATGCCAATGTAGAAGCGAAATTAATATCATCTTTTATAATAGCACCACCTTTTTATAAAACATGGTGGTTTATCACATTATCTCTTTTATTTTTTGGATTGGTTATTTATGGGGTATATTTCTATAAAACTTCGCAGGTAAAAAAGAGAAATATAGCTCTTGAAACAATGGTAAAAGAAAGAACAAGAGAATTAGAACAAGAAAAAAATAAATCAGATGATTTACTTCATAATATTCTTCCTTCTAGTCTTGTAAATGAACTAAAAACTTTTGGTAAAGTTAGACCCCGAAGATTTAGTAGTGTATCAATTATGTTTACCGATTTTAAAGCATTTACATACACTACATCAGTATTACCTCCGGAAGAATTAGTATATGAACTAAATGATATTTTTAAAGGTTTTGATGCTTTAATTAGTAAGTATGAATTAGAAAAACTTAAAACTATTGGTGATTCGTATATGGCTGCTTGTGGTATTCCTAGAGAAGTGGAAGATCATGCAACCCGAATAGTATATGCAGCAATTGATTTTCAAAAAATGATAAAAGAAAGAAATCGAAGTGCTCCAATTAAATGGGATATGCGTTTAGGAATTCACTCAGGAAGTGTTGTAGCTGGTGTAGTTGGTACAAAAAAATTCACCTACGATATTTGGGGTGATACAGTTAATATTGCTAGCCGAATGGAAGGTTCTGGCGAACCTGGAGAGATAAATATTTCTGGATATACTTATATGTTAATAAGAGATCATTTTGATTGTCAATACAGAGGTAAAGTGGAGACAAAAGACAAACGTAGTATTGACATGTATTTTGTAAAAGGTATCAAGCATAATCAAATTTCAAATCAAACTATAACAAATAAATCGTTCAAATCATTTAAACAATTCAGTTAATTCCTCGATAATACTCTAAATTTTCCAACTATTCTTAAAAAGAATCTATTCTTGACAACAGATTTTTATCCTACTAATTGAATAGTGGTAATTTTTACATCTATGAGGAAAAAATGTATTTATTTAGAACAATTTTAGTTTCTCTTATTATTACACTTTTTACTATTCCTACTTTAGGACAGGATTCCAATACTGTAAATTATAGCTTATTTTTGGAAAAAACCGTGACATACGGTACAGTAGATACAAAAATTGATGAAGGTGTTTTTAAAGAAGGAGAAAGTTTTATTATTCCTGAAGCAGAACTTCCATCATCTCCAATAGACTTTTCAATTTACCAAGATCTTTATAATGCTTTAGTTGGAGGTAGATTTGGTATTGATTATGGAGCTCTTAATAACGACATAATTATGAAAATTTTTATTAGGAATCTTGAGCCCAATATTGGTGAGTACTTAAAGTTAGGTGAAAATAAGGATACTCTCTTTTCATATTTTGAAATAAGGATAATTGAGTTACCTGATTCTAATTATTACTTGGAAGATACAAGCTATTATTTTAATGATGGATATTATGCTAATTTCGCACTTCCCAAATCAGATAATTTATTAAACTTTTTTAATATTATTGGAATAAATACGCAAGATAGTTTGTCATTTGCATATTTAGAAGAAGATGATAATAATAAGCAAAATTGGAATGCAGATGGTATTGTAACAATTGATGATCCCGATTCAATAAAATTTAAAGCAATTCATCTTTCTAGAATTGGTGGTGGAAGAAGACGATTTATATATGGGAATCAAACCGGAATTAAAATAAAAGAATTAAATGGATTACCAAATAAGATTAATCTGTATCAGAATTATCCTAATCCATTTAATCCAACTACAAAAATATCATATTCAATAAATGAGCCCGGAAATGTTAAACTTGAGGTTTACAATATTTTGGGTAAACACGTTTATACCTTACTTAATAAATATCAACCTGCTGGAAATTATAGTATAGAATTTTCAGCTTCTGATATTTCGAGAAATATGCCAAGTGGTATTTATTTTTATTCGTTAAAAAATGGTAATGCCATTTTAACAAGAAAAATGATATTAATGAAATAGAAATAAAGGATAGGAATGACTTTATCATTAAATAATTTTAAAATCTATATAGTTTTTATTAATCTAGTAATTTTAACAGGGTGCTTTGATAAACCAGATAAATTTGTAGCTCCAAGTTGGGAGACTGAAATGAATTTTTCAGTTACCGAAAAATCTTTTACTTTATTAGAAATTGTTGAAAAGGATAGTTCCTTTCTTAAGTCATCAAATAATCCTGAAACATTAGGATTATTATATATTGGAGATACGCAGGCAGTATCTTCAATTAGAATTGAAGATGAATTAAAAATAAAATCTTTTGAAACTGATTTTTCTCAAAAAATTGGTCCCATTAAAAATATTATTATTCCTGCTACAGATAAGACTGATATTAGAGTTGAAGATTGGGCAACAAATGTTACAAGTGGTTCATATCAAATTTTTCCTGAGCAAGAAGGAAATGTTACTTTGCCCATTGAGGGAATTAGTAGTATAGAATCTATTCAAGCAGAAACTGGAAATTTAAGAATATTTGTTCGCAACAACCTTCCAGTCCCAATTGAATTAAGGGGAATTACTATTCGAAACGTAGATGATCAAAGTGTAGTTGCTAAAAAATCTGATAGTAATCCTAACGAATGGATAACAATTCCGGCATTTTTAACTAAAGATATATTTTTCTCAATAGAGAATAAATATATTACAAATAATTTAGAATATGTTGGAAAGATTTATAGCCATGGAAGTTCAGGTGAGGAAATACAAGTTCCGGAAGAAGCCGGCACAGAAATTATCGTATTATTTAGTGATTTAACAATTGGAAGAGCTTCTGCACTATTACCTGAACAATCTTTCAATTTTAATGAAACTATTGTATTAGGTGATTCTACTAAAATTGAAGAAGCAATAATAAATCATGGTAAAGTTATTTTAACAACTTCCAACAACATGGGGGTCAGTCTTACAGCAAATATTACGTTTGATAATCTATTTGATGATAATGGAGAAAATTATACTTTACAAATTCCTCTCAACCGAAATCAGCAAAGTTATGTTAATGAAATTGATTTGCAAAAATGGAAAATTGCTACTGCGACACCCGGAATACCAACTAACGAAATTAGTTATTCTGTTTCAGTAAATACAGATTCAACTGGAGAAATTTCAACAATCAGTAAAGATGATGATATTGCATTCAATTTAAGATTTGAAGAGTTAGTTTTCGAATCATTTACAGGACAGCTTAAACCAACAGTTTTTAATTTGGAAAATACAGGTATAAAACTAGATTACGGTGATATAAATGAAAAGTTTGAGTTTCAAGAAATAAACTTTGATGGTGCAGAATTTAAAATAAACCTAAATGCTTCAACAGATATGAACTTATTGATAAATGGTAAAGTTGAAGCAACTAACGGAACAATTACGAATTATCAGTCACTTGAGGATATTTATATTCCTTCCGTTGATCCGGTCAATATTAATATTTCAAATTTAATCAATGGGTTTAGTCAAGATCTTCCGGATAGTTTTTCTATAATAGGAACAGGATTACTAAATCCAAATTATGAAGTTTCTACTATAAACAGAGGTGATTCGGTCTATGGATTTATTGAATATGAAATTCCATTAAATATGGGGATTGCCGGAGGAAGATATATAGATACTCTGGATATTGATCTTGGTAACATTGACGAAGATGATACGGATAATTTAAATTATGGTATGGTAAAATTTATAATTGAGAATACCATCCCAATAGGCTTATCATTCAGAGCAGCAATTTTAGATTCTGCTTATACAAATGTTTTAAATTTGCCAACACCTTCAAATAAAGAAGATTCTATATCAATTCCTAAACCAATGATGAGTCAAAATGGTGAGCTTTTGTCTTCGGGTAAGAATGAAATTGAATTAAGTCTTGAAGGTGAAGAAATACAAAAACTATTAAACAATCCATACTTACTTATTGTTGTGAACTTTAGTACCGCCGGTAATAATAATATTCCGGTTAAGTTTAAAACTTCTTACGGTATTAGTGTTAAAGTAAAGGCACATGCAGAATACAAGGTAGAATTATAATTTGGAGACTGAATGAATAATAAAATAAAGAAATTTGTTTTACTATTATTTTTGAATATATCTTTACTAGCGCAAGGATTCGGTTCTAATGGTGCCATTGATGCTAGAAATATTGCTCTTGGTGGTACACATGTAAATTTTGCTAGAGGTGTATATGCAATTGGAGTTAATCCTGCTAATTTAGTAATTGACCAAAATCACTTTGTAGAAGTATCAACATTATTTCCTCTTCCAACACTAAATTTTAATGTTGGAAATGATTTCTTTACACTTGATGACTATCAGTATTTCTTTACCGGAGTTAAAGGGGAAGATGGAAAAGTAAATCCTAGATATTTAAGTAATGCAGATAAAACAAAGTTACTAGATTTATTTAATGAAGGTTCTTTAGTTAATTCAAACCTTGGTACAAATATATTATCGGTAACGGTTAATCTGAATAAGAAGATTGGAGCTTTTGGTTTTGCAATACAAGATTTAACAAGCTTTAATTTTAATTTACCATCACAAATAGTTGAGCTTTTCTTATACGGAAATAAGACCGGTTCAAAATATTCTTTAGAAGAATTAGATGTTAATAGCTGGTATCTAAGAAATTATTCTCTTACCTACTCAAAAGATTTAAGTAAACTATTCCCTGATGCATTTAAATTCTTTTCAGTCGGAGTTACTTTAAAGATGGTGCAAGGAATGTTTTATGCAGGAACAGATGAAATTCATACTACTTTTGAGTCAAAGGAAAACTATAATATTGCTGTAAATGGTAATTCAAAATTATTAATTGCAACTTCTCCTAATTTTGGAATTGTACATGAATTTGAAGATGATGAAGTTGAAAGAGAAAGCAATATTGGATTCTTTAATGATCCGGCAGGAAAGGGATTTGGTGTGGATTTTGGGTTTTATGCTGATTTAAATAAAGCTTGGTCAATAGCATTTGCAGTTACAGATTTGGGAAATATATCTTGGGATAAAGGAACAGTTGAGTATACTTCTAATCGCTCTTATGAATTAAGTGATATTACCGAGTCAGAATTGGTAGATTCGCTTACTGATGCAATAACAGGAGAAGGCAGCTACACCAAGTCATTTTCTACCAGTCTTTCTACTGCAATGAAATTGGGTGCTGGTCATCCTATGGGACCATTAGCATTGGCAGATTTAATTGGAAATGATGTCAATCTAGCGATTATGGAAGTGCTTTACAATGAATATGGTGATTCAAAATATCGACCACATCCACTACTTAAAAAAATGGTAAGAGCAGGTCACTTAGGTAGAAAAACAGGTAAAGGCTTTTACAGTTATTAATCTATAATATTTACTTGTCATATCATTAACAATATTGTAAAATAGAATAGATAACATGAATACAAGTATGTTATATAGGGGTAGTTGTGTGAGTGTGCGGCGTATACAAGTGAAAATCAATATTTAACAATTTGTATTCTCGCGACGGACGATGTCAAACGGAGGTTTAAGCATGACATTTAGTATGACTAAAGAAGATTTAATGATGCAAGGTCTGTTTCAAGATTTTGCAACCAACGAGGTTGCACCTATTGCAGCTGAAGTTGATGAAGAAGAACGGTTTCCTATAGAAACTGTTGAAAAAATGGCAAAGGTAGGCATGTTAGGTATCCCGTTCCCAAGAAAATATGGCGGACAAGGGGGTACTTATTTTCAGTATGTAAATGCTGTTGAAGAATTAGGTGTAGCGTGTGCTACAACATCAATTATACTGTCTGCGCATACGTCATTATGTGCTTCGCCCATTTACGAGTTTGGTACAGAAGAACAAAAACAAAAATATTTACTACCACTAAACAAAGGCGAGAAAATTGGTGCGTTTGGTCTTACAGAACCAAATGCTGGTACCGATGCCGCTGGTCAACAGACAACGGCAGTATTAGAGGGTGACCATTATATTTTAAATGGTAGCAAAATATTTATAACCAACGCTGGTTATGCTGATATTTATATCGTTTTTGCTATGACAGATCGTGAAAAAGGCTTAAAGGGTATTAGTGCATTTATCGTAGAATCTGGTTTTGAAGGTTTTTCGGTAGGTAAAAAAGAATTAAAACTCGGTATCAAGGGTTCAAGTACTTGTGAGTTGATTTTTGAAAACTGTAAAGTACCAAAAGAAAATTTACTTGGTAGAGAGGGCAGAGGTTTTAAAATTGCCATGATTACTCTAGATGGTGGTAGAATTGGTGTAGCTGCACAGGCACTCGGCATTGCACAAGGTGCTTATAATGAAGCAGTTAAGTATGTCAAGGAAAGAAAACAGTTTAAACGTCCATTATCTGCTTTCCAAAATACACAATTTGCTATCGCTGAAATGAAAACAAAAATAGAAGCAGCACGCTTATTGGTTTATCGTGCGGCGTATAAAAAAGGCAATAAAGAGCCTTATTCACAAGAGGCTGCAATGGCGAAATTATTTGCTTCTGAAACAGCTATGGAAGTGACAACTAGAGCGGTACAATTACATGGTGGTTATGGTTATACGCGTGAGTATGCGGTAGAGCGTATGATGCGTGATGCGAAAATCACTGAGATTTATGAAGGTACTAGTGAAGTTCAAAAGATGGTTATTTCCGCTAAAGAGCTGCGATAGGAGGCGACAATGAAAATAGTAGTTTGTATAAAACAAGTTCCAGATACTAATGAAGTGCGTCTTGATCCGGCTAAAGGCACACTTATTCGTGATGGTGTTCCAAGTATTATCAATCCTGACGATAAAGCAGGACTAGAAGTAGCGTTGACTTTAAAAGATGAATTCGATGCCCATGTTACAGTTATCTCTATGGGACCTCCTCAAGCAAAAGTTGCTTTAGAAGAGGCTTATGCAATGGGTGCTGATCGCGTTATCTTATTAACAGATAGAGTGTTCGCTGGTGCTGATACATTAGCAACTTCAACAACATTAGCA
>PDWJ01004088.1_pt1 | contig 13220 bp, 11 predicted proteins | sample 1430881 | NCBI WGS metagenome assembly PDWJ01 (sample SAMN01162460, study PRJNA174530) | Oral metagenome, whole genome shotgun sequencing project. | biome: Marine environment; feature: Marine mammal; material: Swab sample of the gingival sulcus; isolation source: swab sample of gingival sulcus... | reverse complement strand
GTTTTAGAAAGGCAATTTATTGAATTGTTCCACCCCCAAACGAATCCTGAAAACCGGCTTAAAATCTTCCATCTCGCATTTCCCGTGACATGGGCGGAAGATACGGACAGAGGAACAGGGCCCGCATTGGTGGGTCTCCATTGGAGTTGCTGCAGAAACAAACAAAGAATGTGGGCATACCCGAAACCTCGCCGTAATCCCTCTTCTACTGTTTCCTTTTCTAGGTTGCAAGTTGAGCTCTTTCAGGGAAACTTTATCGGATGAGTAAAGTCGTCGGGTCCTGCAAGTATATCTGCTCTCCTTCACTCAAGCCCTCTTTGAGTACAATAAAATCATCATTAAATTTCCCGGTCTGTACCTGTCGCTCTTCAGCGCCTTTACCTTTGACAACATAGCAATGTTTTTGCTCGTCTTTCTCAAACACTCCCTCCAGAGGAACATAGATCACATCATCAAAGCGATCGACGAGAATCTCGACTCGAGCGGTCATACCTGGACGAAGACGCGGATCGGATTCTTCCAGCAAGATCTGAACCTGGAAATACTTGGTTCCGGCCGGAAGATTTCGATCGGATTTGGCGAGAGAGCCGATCAGATGGACCCGCCCTGAGAATTCTTTATCCGGATAGGCATCAACCTGCACGCGAACCTCTTGCTCTAATTCAATATGATGGATATCGACCTCCCGGACCTGGGTATCTACCAGCATACGGGAGATATCAGGCAGGCTGATGAGTCCCTGATGGCTCCAGACCGCATCACCGACTTGAATCTTCCGGGTTTTGCCGGCAGACGGAATTTCATTATAAATAACCAGACCTGGGATCGGGGCAAAAATGGAAGTTTTTTGCAGCTCTTTCAGCGCATTTTGATATTTTTCCTGTAAGCCTTGCAATCGGGCCTGTTCTTTCCGGAGATTGGCTTCCTGAAGGCTGACCAGATATTCAGCGACCTCATTGAGTTGTTGTAGGCGTTCCTGGCTCTCACGGGATTTTCTGCGAGCTTTTTCGATCTGGGTGGGTCGAGTGAAATCGATAAATATCTGGCGTTTCTGTTTGGTAAAGGTATATGTCGATTCCGCTTCTTGTAAATGGAGTTCAGCCTTTTTCAACTCGTTTTGTGTGATAAAGCCGGATGTGAGCATGTCTTGAAGGTCAAGCACATTTTGCTGCGATTGTTCGAGGGCAGCCCGGTCCCGTTCTTCTTCCATCTCTAACTCACGCAGTTTGATGATGCCCTCGCCTTCCAAAATATTCTTGAGTTCAGCTTCGGCAGCCACAATATTGGCTTGAGCTTCTTTCAGATCGGTGTCATTTTTGGCTTTTTGGAGTTTGAGGTTTTCTGTGGCTTCGACAATCGCGGCCTGAGCCTGATTGATCTCATGACGCAATTTTCGCAACTCTTCATCAAAAGGGGTTTTATCAAATTCGATCACCAAATCGCCTTCTTTGACGTAGCTGCCTTCCGGAGCTATTTTAACGATTTTGGCGCGATTGCTATTGATCTCTGAGGCAAGTGTGACGGATTGAAGCGCTTGTAATGTCCCGCTTTCGGTAATGCTGATGCTGAGGGTTCCTCGCTTAACAAAGGCAACCGGGATAGCGTCGAAGGATATCGAATCGTCTCGCACGTAACTTCTCGCAATAATGCCGATGACTGCCAGGATGGATACAATGATAATGCTCCAAAATATTTTTGACTTCATGGCTTCCTTGTGCCACAGTTCATCTAATCTTTACAAGAAAAAAATATCCGAATGTCATTTTTCACCACAAAGACACTGTTTCTTAGGTACTCCTTGTGCCTTTGCGGTTCGAAAACGTCAGGACATGAGGCCTTTGGAGGATCTAAATTCGCAGAGCATCAGAAAAGATCGTTGACAAAATAGACCAAAAACACATTATGTATGCATGTCTGTACCGGAAGGAGTTCTCATGAGCGGGGCGTTCACCCGGCATGATGAAGATGGGGTTCACCCTCGACAGGGTTTGAACCCCTGTCAGAATTATTTTCACAGGAGAATCTCGTGGCAGCATCCCCTAAAAAAGAACGGCTTGATAAACTGCTCTTTGCCAAAGGATTGGCAGGAAGCCGGGAACAGGCGCGTCGTTTGATCTTAGCCGGCCTGGTGCTGGTGAATGAACAAAAAGTCGATAAAGCCGGAACCCCGGTTCTGGAAGATGCTGACATCCGAATTCTTGGACAAGAGCATCCCTATGTCGGTCGAGGGGGTATGAAATTGGAGAAAGCCTTACAAGAGTTCGATATCGATCCGGCTGGAAGAATTGCGATCGATCTCGGAGCATCGACCGGCGGCTTCACAGATTGCCTTTTGCAACGCGGTGCTCAAAAGGTATATGCCATCGATGTCGGCTATGGGCAATTGGCGTGGAAGCTGGTGAGTGATCCCAGGGTTGTCAATCGTGAACGCACCAATGTCCGGCACCTTTCTTCCCGCGATTTCGACGAGCCCATACAGATCGCGGTCATCGATCTCTCGTTTATTTCATTGACCAAAATCCTTGAGCCTCTCAGAGAGCTGTTAACCCCTGGAGCGAACATCGTCGCGTTAGTCAAACCGCAGTTCGAAGTTGGGAAAGGGGAAGTCGGCAAAGGTGGCATCGTGAGATCGCCCGAGCAGCATCAACGAGTGATTCGAGACGTCAGTGATTATGCGGAGCAGGTCGGTTTTACAGTGAAAGGCGTGATTGAATCGCCGATTAAAGGCGCAAAAGGTAATACGGAATTTTTGCTCTATTTGCATCTGTAGCGCTAACGAAATTCACCACCGACCACACGGAATACACGGAAGCAATTTAAACGTTATCAGGCATGTGTAAAATCGTAAAGTAGTATGAAGAACCTGGACAAAATTATTTCCTCAAACAGAAACCCGCGTGGTGAAGCTGTCAGACCACATGGTGCCTTTCGATACGCTCAGGGCGAACGGTGAAGAAATCGACCAAGTAAAGATATATGTGAGGCGGTTTTTCTGTCTGTGTATTCCGGGTGTTCTGGGGTGAATTGGTGGGGGGGTCAGATTCGGCCCGGCACAAAATCGATTTCTCGGACGGTAAGATTAACCCGATTGGTGTGTTGCCCGGATTTATGCATGGTGAGTTGGATTTCATGTTCAACTGTCAGGACTTCGGCATACATAACCACATTGTTGAAGTGCTGAATCCGTAAAATTTCATGCTCATTCGGAATATATCGAGAATTCACGACGGCAATCAAATTGACCTGGTCCATGTGTAAATGATAGATATGTAAATCGGCCATGCGCCCCTTCCTTTCTCGCTATTATCCGAGAATCTCACCTCTATGGCAGATATTTTCTTGACCATATTGTGCCAGAATGTCCTCTTTGTATTTATCTTTCCGTTTATAGAACTCGCTTATTGATAAATTTTGTCAAGAAAAACCTCTAATAGCTGTCTATCATGAGCGCTTTACGACCGAGTTAGCGCAAAGCAGTCTTGCGCTGTGTATGGTTGACAGCTCATCAGATCTATGTCAAAAATTGCATATTTCGAATGCTTTTCCGGAGCCAGCGGTAACATGATTCTCGGGACCCTCCTGGACGCCGGTCTCTCTCTTGAGTCCTTACAGGAAGAACTCGCGAAACTCAATATCAGCGGTTTCGAAGTCCAAACAAGCCGTGTTGTCAAACAGGGAATTTCCGCGATGTATGTCAATGTCGTCACAGAAGAAACGAACGTTCACCGTCACCTCCGCCAGATCATCGAGATCATCGAGAATAGTTCTCTGGCGCAGCAAGTCAAAGACGACAGTATCCGGATTTTTTCCCGGTTAGCCGAAGCCGAAGCTGCCGTGCATAATACGACGATCGAACACATTCATTTCCATGAAGTCGGCGCTCTCGATGCGATTGTCGATATTGTAGGCGCTGTAGCCGGCCTGCGAAAGCTCGGTATCGACATGATTCATGTCTCTCCGTTTTCTTTGGGCACCGGTTTTACGATGTGCGCACATGGCAAAATTCCGATTCCGGTTCCGGCGACAGTCGGATTGCTGAAAGGAAAACCTGTGCGGCATACCGATATCGAAGCCGAACTTGTGACTCCTACCGGGGCGGCCATTCTTAGTACGCTGGGTGATCATTTCGGCGCGCCTCCGGAAATCAGTTTCAACACGATCGGATACGGCGCAGGCACGCGTGAACTTCCTATTCCAAACGTCTTACGACTGCAAATCGGTGAAGCGTCCGAACAGCCCGTCTATGAAACTGATACGATTACGGTGCTCGAGGCCAATATTGATGATATGAATCCGCAGTTTTACGATTATCTTTTCGAGCGACTCTATCAGGGCGGAGCATTAGAGGTCTACACAACTGCCGTGATGATGAAAAAGAATCGACCGGGGACTCTGCTATCAGTCTTAGCGCCTTCTGCTATACGAGATGCTTTGATCCACATTATTCTGAAAGAGACCACGACAATCGGAGTGCGATGGCAGGACATGCCGCGCGCTAAAGCGAAACGGGAATTCCTGACTGTAGAGACAGAATACGGCCCGGTGTCGGTCAAGGTGTCTCGACTGGGAGAGCAGATTATTACCCTGCAGCCGGAATATGACGATTGTAAACGCCTGGCACAGGAACATCCGGGAGTTGCCTTAAAGCAGATTTATCAGGCGGTTTGTGAGCAAGGGAGAGCGGTGCTGCAATAGAGTGGCTGCTCATAGGGAAATTGCCTCTGAAAACAGCCCGTTCGTGTTGAGCTTGTTGCAAGATGCTGGGAACCCTTCGACAAGCTCAGGGCGAACGGTGGCATGTATGGATAAGACCAATCATTCCGCCACATCATCTTTTCTCTCCCGGAAATCTCCTGCGGCAAAGGTTTTTCTGGTCAGCCTGCTGGCACTTATTATCATTGTGCCGTTTGATGAAGGAGGGAACAATTTTATCGGGCAGGGAATCGCTCAGATAGTGCTGTTAGGCTGCCTTGCTGTGTGGGTTACACAGACGCTCAGACGTCGAAGCATCACTCTCATTGTCGATTGGATCGATCTGTGTGTCCTGGGATTTCTGGGCTGGTCATGTCTCTCGCTTTTCGTGGCTGATTATTATTATACCGCATTCCTTGAATTTGTCAAAATCGTGTCTTACCTGGCCATTTTTTATCTCTGCCGCACTCTTTTCCCCTTGTACTCGATTCGGACTTTGCTGCTTTGGACGATCTTTGGCAGCAGCGTCTTTCAAATGTTTCTCGGCTGGTATTGGTATCTTTCACACTACACTCCCGTTTTACAAGCCGATTTTGTGAATCCCAACAATTTTGCTTGTTTTCTCAGTTTTGGCGTGAACATTGGTCTTAGTTTTTTGCTGTTTGCGACACGGCCTGAACATCATTCATCCCGGACGCTTTCGCGCTTTCTGCCCCAATTGCTCATCGGTCTGTTTCTGTGCTGTTTGACCGCTACCATTTTTGTCGAACAATCTCGTGGAGCCGTTCTCAGTCTGATGGGAACCGGATTTTTTCTCATCACGATCAAAAAACGACAGATTGGGATGTTCTCTCTGATACTTTTCTGTGTATTGCTGCTTGTCCCGCTTCCGGGTGGGAACATGTTCACGCGCCTGCAAAAAAGGGGCGATCAGTATGCGTATGAACGGATCGGAATTTGGGAGAGCAGTATAAGGATGGCCGCCGACTATCCTCTTTGGGGAGTGGGGCTGGGAATGTACAAGTATTACGGCCACAGCTATAACTTTCCGGTAGAGCATGCGATCGCACGTTATGGCAAGCATCTGAACATCGCTCATAATGACGTGTTGCAGATTGCGGTGGAATTGGGAATCATCGGGGCTCTGCTCTTTGTTGGAGGGGCGATCTGCCTGGGTTCTTCGTGCCTCGTTCAACTTCGCCAACGCCCACCCTGTTGGCGCATGATGGCAGCATGCACCGGCATTCTGGGTCTCCTGATTCAAGGGCTTTTTTCAAATCGTTTACTTTCTCCGGCGCTGGCCATCATTACTGCGATTTTCAGTGCGATCGTGTTTGAGGGCGCGCGACGTTTTTTTACGAGATCGATCTCCTTTAACGCCTCCTGGCTCTGGCATCTTGTTACGTTTTCCATCTGCGCCGTCATTTTTCTGTATGGGATCGCTTATCCTTTTCTGGGACATGTCGCCTATCTTCGGTATAATACTTTGATGAAAGAGCGTCATGTGCTTGAGGCAATCAGACAGCTTCAGACGGCTATCGCTTATGTGCCGCAGCATCCCAACTACCACTACCAACTTGCTATGATCTATCAGAAAGCATATCGTAAACGTCCAACGGATGAAAGCTTTCAGAAAGCGGAAAAGTCTTTTACAGAGGCAATTCGTTACAATCCTCATAACTATCGCTATTATGAAAGTCTTGCCAGGCTGTATGAGAAGAAGTTTTATTCGCCTCCTCGTGAAGAAGAGGCTGCCAGGGCAGCGTTAACAGCCTATCAACACGCTCACGACGTCCATCCGTACAGCCCATTTCTGCTCTTTGCCATGGCGACGCTGCATGCTGATTTGGATGAATTCGCTCAAGCGCTTGAATTACTTCGAACCTCCGTCACACTTGAACCGAATTTTGTCGGCGGGCATCAGATGCTCGGTAAAATGCTGGCTCATCTTGAACGGCAAGATGAGGCTGAGGCCGCTTTCCGGCTTGCTGAGAATATTATGCGGCAATATAACGACCTCACACCGGATTCCAACTATGTCGCGTCGTTACTCCGTCCGCTATTCCCCTCCTGGGAGGGGAATACGAGAGAATGATACAATCCATTCAGGATCACTATAATCATCATGTGATATGCCGAAGCCGTAGCGGCAGTATGTCTATCGATCATGGCCATGTTTTGTTCTGATTTACACACATTATTCATTAATTTCAATCCTCTCATTTCCTGCTTGACAAATTTTTTCAACGTATAGTATTTTATCTCGAATCGAAACATTATAGCGTAATTTGCTCATGATAACCTACAAAGGGGGAGAAATATGGCAGCGTTATTCGGACAAGAGTATACTCGTGACGAACTCATTAAACGGGTCGGCGATATGTCACAAATTGCCGGGGTCAAAGCCGTTGAACTGACAGATGGAAATGAGCGAGGAATTCGGGCTGCGGAATTCAAAACCGGGAGTGGATTCAATTTTACGGTGCTTGCCGATCGGGGCTTAGACATTTCTTCTGCCGATTACTGCGGACAATCGCTGTGCTGGCGTTCATGCACCGGCGATACGCATCCGGCGTATTACGAATCCGAAGGGCTTGGCTGGTTGCGAGGCTTTTACGGTGGTTTACTCACGACCTGCGGCCTGAGTTATTTTGGCGCGCCGGATGTCGATCAGGGACAGGAACTCGGTTTACATGGCCGTGTGTCGAATACTGCCGCTAAGAATGTTGCGTTTGATTGCGAATGGGATGGAGATGATTATGTCATGTCGATTCAGGGGAAAATTCGAGAAGCGGCAGTGTTTCAAGAAAATCTCGTGTTACATCGAAAAATCTGGACCCGGCTCGGAGAAAAACGGCTTTTCATTGATGATGAAGTGGAGAATGCCGGATTTGCGAAAAGCGATCACATGATGCTCTACCATATCAATGGAGGGTTCCCTGTGGTTGACGAAGGCTCTCAAATCGTCGCACCTTTCCTCAAGACGACCCCACGCAACGACGATGCCAAAGTTGGCCTGGATAAATTCTTTTTGTTTCAAGGGCCGACGCCAGGTTTCCAGGAGCGCGTCTATTATCATGACGTGGCAGTCGATGACCAGGGCTGTGTTCTCAGCGCTTTGATCAATGCAGCCTTTAATAATGGAGAGGGCTTTGGGTTCTACATTAAATACCGTAAGGAACAACTTCCCGTGCTCATCGAATGGAAGATGAATGGCGAAGGTGCTTACGTTGTCGGCATGGAGCCCGGAACCCACATGGCAGATGGGCGATCTTTGGAACGGAAAGAAGGACGTTTAATCACCCTTGATCCGGGAGAAAGTCGTTTCTATAATCTTGAAATCGGTGTGTTGTCCGGGCGAGATGAGATTGCGGAATTTACAGAAACGGTAACACAGATCAAAGCCCGTAACGCATAAGAAGCAGGCCAATCTGTTCGACAGACTTGTCGTTGGGGCTATCTTTGAGATGGCCCCAATTTGTTTGGAAGAGACGTTGATACTTCAAGGGCGTAAAGAAGAACGGGAGCGAAATCGAGGCCCAAATCGCGTCAAACAAGGGACCGGAATTGATCCAGCTCTCTTTTTCCCGCTCGATTCTCCTCGATCCAGGCGATAATTCCGATATGGGGTAACCCTCTTACCCCGCCGCTTCCCGGCACTAATGGCACGGTCTTTTTCTTCCGTACATGCATCGTTTTCTGCCCTCCTTTGAAAATAACCCTGGCAGGGTTGAAACGGGTTCCCTCTGGATCTTTAAGCCTTCAGATCAAACCATCTGATGGCAAATGGCTGGAATTCAAGAGATAACACTCTATTCTGTAGCTGTAATGATTCCTCGAGCATCAGATCATGGGCGGTTGTAAGACCGGCACAACGTTCCGGCAAGGATAGGTCGATTGTTTGTGGTGCTGATGAAACATTTTGCGTGATCAGTATTCTTTGTGTGTTATCAGGGCTGAGGCGAAGAAATGAAATGAGGCTTTTGCTTTCTGACCGAACAGGAATCAATGTTCCGTTCGGATGGAATGCGCTGCAGGAAGCCCGTACCTTCAGGAATTCTTTGTAGGTTGTGAAGACCTGAAAGGTCAGTGTAGTCTCGTCACGCAGATCTTGCAAGAGTTCTTCGAGCTCGACTCGTCCACGGTTGAGTTCGCGCGGGTTGCCGGTTTCCAGATAGTACGCAAAATCGTTGAGTTTTGCAAATGGCAGCGTAAGATAGACAAATGGAATACCGGGAAGCGCGAGCGCCATCCCCAGCGCCGCGAGAATTTTCTCTGGCTGCTGATCGAAGAGGCTGGCGTAGGTCGTGATGGCCTCATACACGATCTGCTGTGGCTGCCCCTGCTCGTCGGTGATGGTTTTATAATTGACAAAACGCGGTTTCTGCCCGTGTTTTGCTATGAATGTCTGTTCGAAATTCTTCGGAACAGCGTGTGGATGGTCACCGGGAAGTTCGCAGCGCGCGGCGAGTTCCTGACAACCATGGTCGGTGTAATACGCTGCAACGCTATTGATTTGATCTTCATCTAAAATGGCCTCGCCTTCTATACTTTGCGGAGTACGGCAGGGATTGATCGATGAGCCGTCATGGGTTACTCCGCACACGACCGCCCAATTTACCTCTTCGCCCGGCGGCAGGAAATGATGAAGTTTCTGCTGAAAGATCGAGGCGTCTTCCGTGAGCAGCGTATGTGGAATCAGGCCACAGGGCACGAAATTGTACGCCAGATGCGCTTTTTGTGTTTCTCCTGAGGAAAGATAGCGTTGACTGTCTGCTAAAGGTTCCATGCTTTCCGCCAGCAATTTCACCGAAGGATTGACCACATCGCAGGTGAGTCGGGTGAGTTCCACGATCCCATGGGTTTTCGGATGATGGACGCAGGGGGTGCCCCATTCCTTCCATAAATAAGGGATGGCATCCAGGCGAATCATCTTCACTCCATGTAGGAGATAAAACAATAGAGTCTCGGTCATCTTCAGAAATACAAAGGGATTCCGGTAGTTGACATCAGCCTGGTGGTCGCTAAACGTCATATAGACCCATCGGGTCGATCCGTCCGGCTTTTTCACCGGAATAAAAGGGTTATGCGGACGAGGACGATAGATTTTCGGCAGTGCATTGTGCTCCAAATCGCGCACGATTTCTTCATCATCCACGCCAATGAAGAAGTCTTGGAACAACGGATCGTCTTGCATATAGTGCTTGAACCACTCTGAAGATACCGAGAGGTGATTGGCGACAAAATCGACGGCTACATTGAAATGCTGTGTAAGGTTCCGCACATCATCCCACGTTCCCATATCAGGGTTAACCGCAAAAGGATCGGTGATGTCGAAACCACCATCCTTATACGGAGACGTATAAATCGGCAACAGGTGAACGGTGAGCGCAGAAAAAACATCTTCATGGAATTGATCGCGACAAAAAATATTCAGGGCTTGAAGCGGCGAGATCTTCGGATCGTTCGAGCGAATGTGATCGCCATAGCAGATCAGCACTTCCTGCTTTTCCGACCAACCTGTTGGTTCATGGTTCCGGCGGGCTGGCAGACGCTTCTGAGCCGCAAGAAGCAACGCGTTCATGGCGGCAATAATGCGCTGTTGGTCCTGCTCCGGCCAGATAAACCTTATCAAGGAATACAACCGCTTTTCTTGCTCAGCGGTTATGCGTAATTCATGCTGTTGATGAATCTTGGCAATATTCAGAAAACGCGGGTCAAATGTGTAATCCATAACACTTCAAAAAAAGCCATCAATCCCCCGACCTGCTCCGACACGGAACGTCTGAGAAATGCCATGTTACATACATGATTGTAGGACAGGTATTCCTGCCTGTCAGCCCAGACAAGCAGGTCTGAACCACCATATTGGACAAATCATTTCTCAAATGATCCGTGTTTCCGACACCGGAGGATTTATAACATTTTTTCCTCACCAATTGTTTCTGGGTTTTAGTGATAGATGGGTTGCTCTATATAGGTCGAAGCTTCTAAAAAACTGCCTCGTTTTCTATCTGTATAACTATTTATTTTTTATATATTCGTCTTTTATTTTCTTTTTATATTTTAAAATATTGTAAAATATATTACTTTTTACTTGACAAAGTCTCTTTCCAATCGTTATGTTATTTATATCGTTAGATAATATTTTCAACAATACACTATACATAATTCCTCTAACAATCTCGTAAAAAGGGGAATTATACACCCAATCCATCAAATGAGGTATTGCGTATGGCAGCAAAAGTGAGAGCAAAAAGAACGAAATTATCGAAGAAAACGGTTCAATCAACTGAATCATTACGAGAACGAATGTTATTATTGTCCAATAAAAAGCGATCGAAAATTAATAAGCGAGATACACAGGTTCTTTGTTTTGAATCATCCATGAAGTTCCGGATCGCAAAAACGTTGTAAACAGCCCTGGCTCGGCCATGCAAACACCGTGCAGGCTCCGCTTTAATGTGGAAATGATTGATATGATGAGGACTATCAGATGAAAGCACAACAAGTCGGAGGGATTCTTGTATTACTGGCGATTATGACCGTTGCAATAACCTATAAAACCATGACAGCCACTTCATCCGAATCCGAGCCGGATTTACAAGAAGCCCAACTGACATATGAACTGGAAAAACTTCAGCTACGCCAGCATAATCTGCATCGCTATGATTCATTAAAATATTATGGACTGATCGGCCTGCTGGGAGCAGCCAATCTTTCTTTGCTGATCTTGGCGGGCGCGTACGCCAGGGTCAAGATGAAACGATCGTCTGTGCATACCGCCCACATTGGACAGCATGGTTCGATTCCGGTTCATTATAAGGATTTACAAGATTTTTATCCGATCGCGGTCAATTTGTCTTTAGCGGAAATCGAAGCCTCCGCCAGTACGGCTCATCAAAAAGCCTACAATATTTCCCGGCAGATGATAGAGGATATTACCAGTTATACCCGTGCTATTGCAGGTAAACGGGGGGTGATGTTCTCTGGATCCGAACTCCCGGATGGGTTACAAACAGCTTTACCGACATCGCTCAGTGTCCCGTCTTTTGAAGAACTCCTTGAGGGGGGAGCAGTGGCTCCGGGGAAACCGATTATTATGGGATTTCACCAGAGACAGGCTCAGGAACGTTCGCTGAAAGATTTGAAATCTCTGGCAATTGCGGGGTGGCAGGGAAGTGGGAAAACGATGTCGATGGCGTATCTCGTGGCGTCAAGCATTCTGGCATACGGTGTGCGGGTCTATATCGTCGATCCCCACAAACATCACGCAGAAGGGTTGTATCCGCTCATTAAGCCCTTGGAAAAGACGGGCCATGTCACAGTCATCAATCCTTTCGATACTCCGAATTTAATCGAGAATTTGAATGAGACACTCGACCGCCGTCTTGCCGGTAAGGAGGCGAGTGAGCCCGGCATTTTGCTTGTCATTGACGAATTGGCTCGTCTGGCTAAAATGGACTGTTTCGAAACGCTTGTAACCTTTCTTGAACGCTGTACCGAAGAAACACGCAAAGCCAACATCACATTCATCGGAAGTTCTCATAAATGGACAGCCCGCCATTTCAAGGGACGGGCCGATATTCGCGGCTGCATGAACTCGATGCTCATCCATAAAACGAAACCCTCACAAGCCGATTTGCTCCTTGAAGATTCCCAGGATAAAAGACTTGTCAAGCATATTCACCGCCCTGGAGACGCCATCCTGGCGACAGATTTCGGCCTGCCGACACTCGTAGCTATGCCATACTGCACTCCCAAGGATATGGAAAAAGTTGCGACACTTGTCAAAAACAGCTCAACAGCGGAGAATCCGGTATCATTGCGCCTTGACACAGAAGAAATTCTCTCATCCTCTGGCGGGCAGCAGAGCAGTCAAAATATATTGAAACAGGGAGCAGCAGTAGCCCATCCCAAATCGTCACCAAAACCCGGTACATCTTCTTCGAAAACACCTCCGACAAAAACACCAAAATCGTCTACCGTTTCTCACTCCGGTATAGTGACGAAAGGGGTCATTCCTTTTGAGAGACACTTTAAAAAAAGGCGAAAATTTACACAACAAACTCAGAAGACAGACGAACCTGTCAGCTTAGAACAAATCCAACAGCAATACCAGACACGAAAAGAACAGGAACCGAATTTCACACAGCGGGAACTAGCCCGTCTGACAGGGATTTCTGTGGGGCATTTAAGTAACATTTTACGGGGAAAACGTCCTCTTACGGCAAAAAGTGCACGAAAATTGTATAAGGTCTTATTTGTCCAGGAGAGCCTCGAAAAAACTGCTACCAGGGGATAATACAGTTATTTCCCCTAATCGTGGGCAAAGTCAGAGGCAAAAAAAGTATATCGAAAATTTGACAAAGCAAGAACCCATCTATATATTGAGGGTTAGGTGATATGCTCTCACCCAACCTGAGACGTGCCCAGTTGGTACAGATTTAAAATACTGAGACCTGACTGTGGGCGTCTCGGATTGTTTTTATAACAATCCTCTTATAATCCTTAAAAATATCCGTTAT
>PDWJ01004087.1_pt1 | contig 13221 bp, 8 predicted proteins | sample 1430881 | NCBI WGS metagenome assembly PDWJ01 (sample SAMN01162460, study PRJNA174530) | Oral metagenome, whole genome shotgun sequencing project. | biome: Marine environment; feature: Marine mammal; material: Swab sample of the gingival sulcus; isolation source: swab sample of gingival sulcus... | reverse complement strand
GATTCGCCCTGGGGTTTGGTACCTTCCTCCTTATGGGCGTTATGGGCGGGATGGAGGGGGGAGATATTAAGCTCATGGGTGCTCTGGGGTGCCTTTTGGGATGGCCCACTATGCTCAGTGGCCTCCTCCACGTGGTTCTGGCCGGCTTCCTGTTGGCACTCTTTTGGGTTGTCATCGAAGGGAACCTGGGCCGCACCCTGAAGAACATCTGGACTATGCTCGCCTCCTGGCTTTTACCCAAAAGGAGGCGGGTCTCCCTAGAGGAGCTGGAAACCTCCACCCTCCCCTACGGTGTGGCCATTGCCCTAGGCGCTGTCTACACCATCATCGCCGTGCGCTTTCCCATCATAGATCTCCTACAGGTGTTGCGCTGACCCCAGCGCTCCGTCACTCCACGCTTCCGTTCCCCACACCAAAGCCCCCTCCTGTGCCCCACCCTGCCGATCACCATTGGCACGACTCCGCCGTACCTGAGAGTTCTTGAACCAAAGGCAGGGACCGGTCTAGAACACGCTATTCCAGTTGAAAAACCACCTCCTCTGTGTACAATCACCCCATGTGTACCACATGCCTCCCCCCCTCTGCACCGCCAGCACTTTTCCATGCTCACCCGAGCAGTGGCACAGAGGCCGCGACATAGATGCCCCTATTTTTCCTCCACCTTCTCCTTGCAGCCCCCTCAGCCCCCCCAAAGAACATTGTCCTGAGGGGCTCTCTCCTTGAGTCGCGCTCCAAGCTCAAGAGGAGCCTCACCCTCTCTCTCAAGGGTGCCAAAAAGAACTGGGAGAAGCACCTGCAGGAGCGCTTGAGGCGACTCAAATACGCCCTCACCTCCATCGAAGTCAAAAAGGACACCCTCTACCTCAAACTCGCCCCTCGGCAGGTGATCCGCCACGTTTTCATCCGGGGAAATTGGCCCCTCTTTGAAACGGACATCATGCGCAGGATTATCCTCCGTCCAGGGACCCCGCTCCCCCCGCCGGGAAAGGCCCGTATGGAGCTTTTTGAATCCCAGGTGGGCCGCATCGAAGACTACCTCCATCGAGAGGGGTATTTCGATTCCAAAATCCGCATCACCCTGAAAGGGGGAAAACGCTCCTGGAAGCGCGATCTCATTATCTCCCTAAAAAAAGGGGCGAGTTACAAACTGGGGAAACTCACTATCAAGGGCAACAACAACTTCGACGCCGATGAGATCGAGAGGCTCTTCCGGCACTACTTCCTCTTTTACGAGCGGGCCTTCTATAAGCGCCAGTTTAAAAAGGATATCAAAAAGCTTATCAGAGAGTACCGAAAGAAGGGCTTCTACGCCGTGAGTGTGCGGCACAACTTCGACAAACTCTACTCCCTGGATCGAAAGAAACGCAGGGTGAATATCACCCTCACAATTAAAGAGCGCCGGAAGGTGAAGGTCGCCTTTAGGAACCGTCGGAAAGCCTCCAAAAGCTCCCTGCTCGATGTGCTCACCTTTCAGGAAGCGGGGACCTACGACGAGCATGAGATCAAACGCTCAGCTCAGGCGATCCAGCACTACTACCCGACCAAGGGCTACTTCAACGCCACGGTGTTTCCCGAGAGCCACCTCATTGGGCAAAAAGGGCTCCAGGTGATCTTCCATATCCAGGTGGGACAAGAACACCGGGTGGGCAAGATCCTCGTTGAGGGCAACCACTTCTTCTCCAACTCAAAGATCCGAAAGGAGATCGCCACAAAAATCTACCCCAGGAGACTGGCCTTTTTTGGGCTGGGCTCTGGGGGCTATATCACCCCAAAGCAGCTCACCCAGGACACAGAGCGCATCGAGAAGCTGTATGAGGAGGCGGGCTTCGTGGGCACCAAGGTGAAAGTTCGGGTGGTGTACCCAAAAATGAAGGGAGTCGTCGCCGGAGCCGCTTCCATTAACGCTGCAGAACCTGTGAGTGGGGGGCGGGTCTATGTGCGAGTTATCTTCACCGTGAAGGAGGGCCACCGGGTCCTCATCTCTCGCGTTCGCATCGATGGAGTGTCTTCTAAGACAGCAACAAAACTTAAAAAAATAGCTACTACACGAACAGGAAAACCCTTCTCCAAGGAGACCCTCGCCAAGGATCAAAAGAGCTTCGCCCGCTACCTGGCAAACTCCGGCTTCCCCTACCACACCATCACCACGGGAATCCGCCTGACACCGGATAAAAGAGGCGTGGAGGTCACCTACACCATCAAAAAAAACCAGCGGGTTACTCTGGGGCCCATCCACATCCGCGGGAACTTCAAGACCCGCCGCAGCGTTATCCGACGCGAGATCCCCTTCAAGCCGGGTGATCGCTTCAGCCTCTCCAAGATCGAGAAGGCGGGGCGCAACCTCCGCTCCCTAGGGGTGTTCCGCTCTGTGCGAATCAAATTCCTTGGCCTGGAGGAGCGACAGACCGTTCTCCCCGTTATTGTGGAGCTTATCGAGCGGTACGACGACTGGGGAGAGCTCGAGGTGGGCGGTGGCGTCTCCACAGACAACCTCTACTTCGCCTCTCTCTCCTATAAAAACAAGAACATGTTTGGGCTGGCCAAGTCCATCGAGTTCAAGGGTGAGGCGGGAGCCCAGATTCTCTCGGGGACAGCCACCTACCAAGACTCCCGCTTTTTAGGGACCAATCTCCTCTTCCAGATCATGGCCTATGGCAGGAGCGAGGAGACGGTTCGGCTTGGGGATATCATCACCTACGGTTCCTCAGTGACGCTGAAAAAGCAGTGGAACATGCGGTTCCAGTGGTTTTTACGCTACGAGATCCGCCACGTGGCCTACAAAGAGCCCCTCTACCGCGTCTCCTCGGGGATGGCCGAGGGCTCCAAGGTGAACTTCTCCACCACTACTGCAAGCTTTGGCCCCGCCTTCGTCTGGGACAACCGGAACAACCCTCTGGTCCCCTCCAAGGGGTACCGCCTCTCCTCCTCTGTCCGGCTCGCCTCGCGCTACCTGGGAGGGGACGACGATTTCCTCCATCTGAACCTGGGAGGGCAGATCTTCTTCCGTCTCCCCTTCGGCCTCGTTCTGGCCCAGGGGGTACGCTACGATCACGGGATCCCTCTGGGCAGCACCAACGCCCTCCCCAAAGTGGAGCGGTTCTTCGCGGGGGGAGACACCACGGTTCGGGGGTACGAAGAGGACCTCCTTTTTTGCCACGTGGACCGGGCACCCATGAGCCCCGTGGGAGGCCTCTCGGTGTACCGCGTCAGTCCCGTGGGGGGCGACATCCGCCTCCTCTCCAACACAGAACTCCAGTTTCCTCTCTGGAAATCAAGCCCCCTCCTGGGCATGCCCATCTGGGGGGCGTTTTTCTTCGACACAGGGTACATCGTCAACTCCTATGAAAATTTTGGCCTCCACGCCTTCCATTCGGGCTATGGTGCTGCCCTGCGGCTGGTCACCCCCGTAGGGGTGATCTCTTTGGAGTATGCCCTCCCCCTAAACAGGGTCTACAACACAGACCCCAACGGCCGCTTTCACTTCAACTTTGGGTTCATTTTCTAAAGGAGATGTAGGGGCTTATCTCCCTCATTCCAGAATTTCAGCTTGACCCGATAGGCCGCCTGTTTTATACCCCAGTCTCGGTATTGAGCAGCCCCAAAAGGGGGGCATTGCCACCCTCTGGGCCGTACCGAGCACACAGTCACCCTGCGGAGAGCACAAGGACTCCTGTGTCACACCTCCCCGCGGGAAAACAGTCGTTTCAGCAAAGGGTAAACAGCACGATGAAAGTCCACGAAACAAAACAGATCCGCAATATTGTCATCTCCGGTCAGAGAGGCGTCGGGAAGACCTCCCTCGCCGAGGCGCTCCTCTTTGGAGCGAAAGCCACCACACGGCTTGGGAGCGTCGACGACGAGACCTCCACCTTCGATTTTGAACCCGAAGAGCAAAAACGGCACTCCACCGTGGGCACCGCTGTGGGTTGGCTTGAGTGGCAAAACTGCAAAGTCAATCTCCTGGACACCCCTGGCTCCACCGATTTCCATAACGACACCCGCCTCGCCACCGCCGTGAGCGACGCGGCCCTCGTGGTAGTGGGCGCCACGGACGGTGTCCAGGTGGGCACAGAGAAGGTGTGGAAATTTGCTGAGGAGACAGGTATCGCCAAGGCCATCTTCGTCACGGGGATGGACAAAGAGCGCGCCAACTTTAACGAGGCCGTGCGGGACATCCAGGAGACCCTGACCCGCTCTGCGGTCCCCATCCACCTCCCCATCGGGAAAGAGGCAAGCTTTAAGGGCGTAGTGAACCTCCTCAACGGCAAGGCATACACCTTCGCCGACGACAACGTCACGGAGATAGATCCCCCCCCGGAGCTGGCGGACGAGATCGAGATGGGCCGAGAAGCCCTCATGGAGATCATCGCCGAATCGGACGAGGAGCTCACAGACAAATTCCTCATGGAGGAAACCCTCTCCGAGGAGGACATCAAGAGCGCCTTCCCCAAGGCGGTCTTGGAGGGCACCTTAGTCCCCATCATGGCTGGGAGCGCAAAGCGTCTCGTGGGAATCGAGACTCTTCTCGATTTTGTGGTGGAGTATTTCCCCAGCCCCGAGGAGCGCGCCCCCTTTAAACTGAAGCGCGGTGACGAGGTAGTCGAGGTCGTGAGCAGCGACGCAACCTTCTCGGGAGTCATCTTCAAGACCTTCACCACAGACATCGGCAAAATGAACCTCTTCCGCGTCGTCAGCGGCTCCCTGGGTGGGGACGGGGGCTTTAACAATGCCACCTCGAAAAAGAAGGAGCGTTTTAGCCAGCTCTATCTCCTCAAAGGCAAAAAGCGGGATAACGGCGACGGCATCAACGCCGGTGACATTGGCGCCGTGGCCAAACTCAAGACCACCAAAACGGGCGACACCCTCACAGAGAGTGAAGACGGCGTCGAATTCCTCCTGGGTGAGACCCCCAACCCCCTGGCCATCGTGGCGGTCCACCCCAAGTCCAAAGCGGACGAGGACAAACTGGGGACCAAGCTCAACGACATCGTCCTGGACGACCCCTCCCTGCACATGTGGCGTGATCCCGACTTCTCTGAGCTTCTCCTGGGCGGCATGGGACAGATGCACCTCGATGTAACCATCGACAAGCTACGGCGCCAAAAAGTAGAAGTGATCACCACCCTGCCCAAGATCCCCTACCGGGAGACCATCACCCGAAAGGTCACGAACATCGAAGGGAAACACAAGAAACAATCTGGTGGACGCGGCCAGTTTGGGGTCTGCTACATCGATATCGAACCCCTCCCTATGGACGCAGAGGAGGAGTTCGACTTCGTGGATAAGATTTTCGGTGGGTCCATCCCTAAACAGTGGATCCCCTCCGTGGAGAAGGGCATCAAAGATCGCATGGCCAAGGGGGTTATCGCTGGCTACCCGGTTATCAACGTCCGCTGCACCCTCACAGACGGCAAATACCATCCTGTAGACTCTTCGGACGCCGCCTTCCAGATGGCTGGTTCAAAAGGGTTTCAGGCGGGTGTCAAGAACGCCAATCCCGTCCTTCTTGAGCCGATCTACAACCTTGAGGTGACCGTGCCCCAGGACTACATGGGTACCATCATGGGCGACATCACCTCCAAACGTGGTCGCCCCATGGGCAGCGATCAAAAGGGAAAGAACGTCACCATTACCGCCCAGGTTCCCCTCTCGGAGATACAGAAGTACTCTGCGGATCTTGAATCCATGACCTCTGGTCGTGGCTCCTTTACCATGTCCTACGACCACTACGAGAGAGTCCCTGGTGACCTCCAGACAAAAATCGTCGCCGCTGCGGCTCTGGAGGAGGAGGAGGACTAGCCCTCTCCAATAGGCCCCTCCTCCTAGAGGGACTACCCCCACCCCTCTCCTCGCCTCTGCCCCGGGCAGAACAGGCGGGGGAGACCCCTGACTTTTTTCCCCTCTTCTGTTTTCTTCTCTTGCAAACCCCCCTTGGGATGACGTATGGTCGTGTCCCCTGCCTTCGTAGCTCAGGTGGATAGAGCAGCGGTTTCCTAAACCGTTTGTCGGGTGTTCGAGTCGCCCCGAGGGCACCACAGAGAGCCTGTCTCTCCTAACCCCCCCAAAGGCAAACCATGAGCAGTTCACTCGCACAGTTGACCCAGTTAATCGAGGCTTTCCGCGCAAAAATCCCCTCTAAAATCATTGACACTGAAGCCAGATTCAACGCGCTCGTGGTGGACCCCGACGAGGAGCCACGACACCAACTTAAGGCACTCCTAGAGGGACTCAGTTACACTGTCTTCACCGCTCCCGACCTCAAAAAGGCGCAGACTCTTCTGGACTCTATTCGTAACCTCTCTTTGGTGGTGTGCGTCCCCCGCCCTCAAGGGGATGAACCCCTGGGAGTACAATTCCTCACAAGACTGAAAAATAGCGCTCCTAGCATTATCCCCATCCTTTCGGTCTCCTTCACCGAATCAGAAGACGCGGTGGGTGCCCTGCGGAACAATATCCAGGGGATCTTCATCAAGCCCTACGACGACAAGGAGGTCAAGTCTACCCTCAGCGACCTCCTCTACCTCCACAACAGACACCACTTCGTGGCGAACCTCATCAACACCTTCTTTAGCGACTACGACAGATGGAAGCAAAAGGCCCAAGAGCGGGAGTAACACCCGTCGCGGCCTGGCACATCTTGCACACCAAGTTGGTTAGGTAGTTCGCATCCCGAAACCCCATTTTTTTGCGTATACCACTGGCACCTGTCGGGATGCGGACCGAAATGACCGTTAAAACCGAGGACGACCCGAAACAGTTTTTTGCAAAAAATGGGACCGCACTAAAAAGGGGAAGAAACGGTACCCTCTTTTTTTACGAACTCCCGAAACTGTGTAGTATGGAGGGGACGCTCCCTTTTCGCCGCACAGTGGCGCAGCCCTTGTCTCTCCCCCTTTCAGCCTGTGGGGAGTTGAGGTCACACCAATGGATACTACCGAGCTCATCGCAAAAGCCATGGCAGCTTCTGAAAATGCCTACGCCCCCTATTCGCAATACTGTGTTGGGGCTGCGCTGCTCACCCAAAAGGGGGCCTGTTTTGTGGGCACCAACGTGGAGAACAGCTCCTACGGCGCTACGGTCTGCGCCGAGCGCACTGCTGTCTTCAGCGCTGTAGCCCAGGAGGGCCCCACAATGCGCCTCGCAGCCCTCGCCCTTGTCACCAGCTCTTCGCCCCCAGCTGCCCCCTGTGGACTCTGTCTCCAGGTTCTGGCGGAATTCGCGGAGGACGACCTCCCTGTCACCATGGCCAACCGAAAAGGCGAGCAGGTGACCGCCTCCCTAGGGGCGCTCCTCCCTCAGGCCTTTCGTCCCCACATGCTCCACAACAGGCAGCAGTGACCACTACAAAATCCCCAAATAAATAGTGGACCTAAAAGTTCTGCTTGACCCAGCAGGGCAGATGAAGTTAGATCTGCTCAAAGTGTGCCAAATAAGGGCGCAGCGCCCCCTTTGGGGTCCGGGTCCTTGTGGCTGTGCGAGGGGCACCCTCTACGCAGAGTAACGCACCACCACCCTCCATCAACCCTAGCGTGCTCCCTTTGGAGGGCACCCAGAAGAGGAAATGTACAATGAACGAAAATGAACTGTTACAGGCCATGGATCGATGGGTAAAGGATCTCGCAGGGGACGCCCTGGAGATGCGTAAAGCGCTCGACTCAGAGGGGATCTCCCGAGACGCTAAAAAGTACCTTATCGGTGGCCTCGCCTATCTCCTCAGAAAAGTTGATATCATTCCCGACTACATGGGTGGGATTGGTGTTCTGGATGACGCCTCTGTTATGCGCGTCGCTGTTAAACTCGCTCTGGAGAGTGGCCTCCCGGGTGGGTCGCCCGCACTAACCAAGCTGGGCGAAGAGGCGGAGCTTGTAAAGAGTGCATTAGAGGAGTTCTACGACACCTTTGAGGGCTATGTGAAGGGGCTCCCCGCAGAGAAGATCAGAAACAGAAACGCCGACACTATCTTAGATGAGCCGGGTTCTCTCGACCAATTTGATCGAGAACTTGAGGACGAAACCCGCGGCTACAAACCCAAACCCCTCGCCCAAAACAGCAGGACTCTTAGAGAACTGAAATCTTTTATTAAATCTAAGATCAAATAGGACTGTCTACAGGGTTACCCCCTCCCACTCACACCCCCTTTGCGGGCTACACCTTATACAATTCCCCTATTTTTCTCGCGTAAAGAACCGAAGAGTGAGGAGGCGTGACGTAGCCGCATGCTGCCCCTTTTCGGAACTCCTCTCCACCTTCGTGCTGCACTACCTCCTTGTGTGACAGCCGTTTGAACAGATAGAGACGACTATGCAACTGGACCGACTCTCCATAATCGCGCTGGATGACGACAGGGCCTTCCTCATGGTCCTCAAAGCTGTGGTCAAGAGGATAACGCGCTGGGAGATTACCCTGGACACCTTCACCACGTGGGAGACAGCGAAAGAGGCGCTCCTCTTGGGCCACCACGATCTCATCCTCTTGGACTATGTCCTGCCGGATGTTACAGGGCTCAGCATCCTCCACGAGATCCGCTCCTTGGGGGACGAGCGCCCGGTCATCATCCTCACGGCGCACGAGGAGCGAGAGGTGGTGGTGGAGACCACAAAGGCTGGTGCCGCGGACTATCTTGTCAAAGGGGGACTCACGCCCGACACGTTGAGGCGATCTATCCAGTCGGCCATGGCCCAGTTCAAACTCAAAAAGGAGAAGGCCCTTCTCACCCAAGAGCTCAACCAAATCCATCGTATGGAGACTATTGGCACCTTGGCATCAGGGATCGCCCACGATTTCAACAACATCCTCACATCCATCACCTCTAACGTGGAGCTCATTAAGGCCAAAAACCGCACTCCAGAGATCAAGGAGGAGGTGCTCGAAATAGAATCCGCCTGCGCACAGATGGGAGAGATCGTCACCCACATGCTCAACTTCTCCCGAAAAAAAGAGGGGAAAAAACAGACCATTGACGTGAACCAGTCTGTCAAAGAGGCGACCGTTGTGCTCAAACACACGTTGCCGAAGAAGATCCAGTTTCAGGTGCAGTTGTCCAAGGATCCCGTCTACATCCACGCTCGCCAGGGGATCCTCCACCAGATCATGATCAACCTCTGTATCAACGCCTCAGAGGCCATGAAGGGCGACGGTACCATCCGGATACATGTCGATCGTCGCATCCCCAATCAGGAGTTCCTCAGTCACCACCCCGATCTCCACCCCGTCCCCTACGTCACCATCCAGGTTATGGACACGGGGGTGGGTATCTCTGAACCGCTTCTGACACGAATCTTTGAACCCTTCTTTACCACCAAGACACTCGACTACAAACGGGGCACAGGCCTGAGCCTCGCGGTCACCTGGCAGACTGTGAAAGCCAATCGAGGTACCATTGTGGTGGAGAGCACACTCCAAATAGGGAGTCGCTTCACGGTCTATCTCCCCGCCCACCAGGAGGCACCCGGCACAGACCATCTTTCGGCCCCCCCCCCTACCTCCATGGGTCAGGAGGTTCTCCTCGTGGACGACGAGGAGTTGGTGCTGCGCGCCACGAGCAAACTCCTCCAGCGCGCAGGTCTCACTATCCACAAGGCGAGCTCTGGTCGGGACTGCCTCAGTTTCTACGAAAAAGAGCAGCACAAAATAGGGGTCATCATCCTCGATATCTCCATGCCAAAAATGAACGGACGAGAGTGCTTTGAAGAGCTCAAGAAGATAGACCCCAGCGTAAAGGTGATCTTCTCCTCGGGCCATGACATGGTTCAGGAAGCCCCTGAACTCCTGGCTGCTGGCGCTGTGGATGTGATCCAGAAACCGTATAGTGTTCAAAATATGGTGAGGAAAATTCAGGCTATTCTAGGGACAAACCGGTGATCACCTCCCCTCCTCTTTAGGCACAACATCACCTTGACAGCAAAAACAAAACTCCGTAGATTGACGGAGATCGAGGGGAGTACCCCCTTACCCATCAAACGGAGCCCTCTGCTGCTGCGAGGACACGATTCCCGCTGACTTATGGAGTGCTCCCCACTTTGCTCAGGAGATAGACATGACCGCAAAGAGAACAGTTCTCCCCCTCCTCGTTGCCTTGGCTTTTGTCGCCTCGTGCGACAAAAAGAAAGCCGCCGACAACTACAACAAATTCCAAAAACAGATCAACAAGCTAGAGATGCGACTACAGTCGGCACAGATCAAGGTGGCGTTCGGTTTGGTTAGCACCTACAACCAAAAGAATAAAGACGCACACCTCAAAAAGATGGGCACCTATCTTAAGGCCATGCAGTCCATCCTGGCGGACCTCAAAAAGGTAGAGGTCGCCAACGACGAGATCAAAAAGTTTAAAACGCTTAAAGTCAAAGAGTACGAAGCGGTTCTCAACCTTCTCACCCTCCATAACGACTACATGAAGGATCCCAAAAAGACCCCCCCAAAAGATCTGAAAACCAAAAGCGAATCGCTCCTCAAATTGGTCCAAAAGACCACCAAAGAGTACATGGCTCTGCGCCAAGCCTACATCAAAAAGCACAAACTTAAAGAGAAGTAGGCCCTCCCCAAAACAGTCGAAAAACAGGAAAAATAGGGGGAAGCCTTTGTTATGGCGCTGTTTCGTGGGAGTTGAGATCCCTGTGGGGGGATCGTGGGGGTGACACCGATCGGCCCAAGAGGGGGTAAACGCTGCACTACGGAGAGGGGCCAGAGACTGTAGGGGGTGTGGCGAGCGTTCAAAGAAGCAGAAGAGGCGCGCGACGGCGATCTAGAGCAAACGAAGGTGTGGGTAGATTCCCCCTAAAAGAGACCAGAGCCTAAAGAGACAAAAGAGAATCAGGAGGGAAGCACCGCTGGAGAGTTACCATGACCTTTACTTTCTAAAGCGGCGGCCCAAGCTCGTTCCCGTCCCGAAATTCGCTGCGCGAAAGTTTTTTAAAATCTGTTTCGGGCCGTCCGTGATTTTAAAAGTCATTTCGGTCCGCATCCCGATAGATGTCAGTGGTATACACTAAACGGGGCTTTCGGGATGCGAACTACCTAGAGAATAACGGTGGGGACACATGCTTGCATGGTGAGGCGCCCTTAGTACGGGAGCATGTAGTAGCTCCTGTCGCACATCTCCTCTTGGGGGGGAGCATCAACCACCTCCACGGCGATCTGGTACTCGCTGCAAGAGTAGGTGGGGGTCGGGGTATAGATCTTGAGGTACACCTCCCAGTTGGCGTCGGTGAGGCAGTCCCCCACAATGCGCACGTTGGCGTTCCCGGTGCCCATTGCAGACCAGGTGTGCGTGGTGGGCTCCGTTTCACACAATTGGAGGCGATCTGCAGCAGTGTCGTAGGTGAGATTGGTGAAGACCACGTCGAAATCCAGGGGGATCCCAGCAGCGTCGGTAACCGTGAAGTCGTATTCGTGGCACTCATAGTAGTCCCAGTTGACAATGCAGGCAGGGTCAGAGAACTCCCACATGTTGATTTTGACCACATCGTCGTCTGCGGAGAGATTGGCCTTGTAGATGTAGCCGGAGATCGTCTGCAGCGCGCTCGTCTCGCCCTCGCTCATGTCGTAGACCTGCCGCGCCTGGGCACAGGTGTCGTCGATAGTGGCTCCCTCCATCATGGAGACGATACCGTTGTCCACAACGCCGTCACAATCGTTGTCTAGCCCGTCGCAGAGTTCCTCTGTGGGAAGAACCTGATTTTGACAATTCCCCCACTCCCCGTTGGAATCGCAGGTCTGTTGCCCCTTTTCACAGGCACCCACATCTGAGCCACACTCTTGCACCGCACCAGCAGTACAGGTACAGCCGTTGTCGATAACACCATCACAATCGTTGTCCAGACCATCACACGCCTCTGCAGCAGGCCCCACCTCCCCGAGACACTCCCCAGACCAAGAGCAGGAATCGTCGCAAAGCTCCGTCCCCGTGGCGCACTCCCCCTCGTCCTCACCGCAGATACGGGTGGTGCCCATAGCGCACTCCATCCCCACACCATCGTCGATAGTACCGTTGCAGTCGTTATCCACACCATCGCACACCTCGTCCGTGGGCTGTTGGGCGGTACAGTTCTGCCACTCCCCGTTCACACAGACTTCGGTCCCCGCACCGCAAGCGGTCTCACAAGACTGGGTGAGGGATTCGTCCACCTGTCCGTCACAATTGTTGTCCACTCCGTCACACACCTCGGCCACAGGCTGAACCCCACCGAGGCAGTCGCCCCAGGTTCCGTCGGTCCCACAGGACTGCGTTCCAAAAGTGCAGGCACCCACGCCGGTGCCACACTCCTGTGTCTCCCCTGGTTGGCACTCCCCACCGCAACCGTTGTCGATAATACCATCGCAATCGTTGTCCAGATTGTCCCCACAGATTTCCGCCGTTGGAGTACAGTTCCCGCCTGTATTGTCGTCATCACAGTGGACAGCTCCAAAGAGCAAGGAGAGGATCATAGCCGTAAGCTGGGTCTTCTTCATGGTTTCCTCACTTCTCCCGATCTCGCACCGGGCTCGGTTGTGGTTGAGATGCTCTCTTAATGCAGTCCGCACTCTAGCACAGCGGAGAGGAAACACAAGCCATATGACGCAGAGCATCACAACCTCAAAACTTGCTATTGCGGTCCCGTCCCGAAATTCGCTGCGTGAAAGAGTTTTGAAAAAATCTGGTTCGGGCCGTCTGTGATTTTTAAGCGCATTTCGGTCCGCATCCCCCGACAGGTGTCAGTGGTATATCCAAAATGGGACTTTCGGGATGCGAACTAGCTGGAGAATCGCTGGCCAGTTTCAGGAGAGTATGCATTAGCTGCGTCATTGATGTCTCAAGTTACAGGAAAGTGTATCAGAATTAAAAATCAGGTCACATTGGCAAAAAAAGTATATTAGGCCCTTTACACTGGTCAACAAAGGCACTACAACAACTTTTAGCTATAAAGTCATAGTCGGAGATGATCAATGAAATATTTGCTTATGACATCATTAGTATTATTATTAGGTTGTTACAGCGATGATAATCAAGAGCCCTCATCGGACTATTCAAGGTGTAGAGCATTTGATGGAACTGAGAATCAGTGCAATAGTGAAGGATGTCTTTATGTGGAGGGTTTAGAGAATAGGGCGGTTTCAGATTCTTGTGGAGACTGGGAACGTAAGGGCCTTTGCCTATCAGTAGATCCAAATGCAAAGGGTCAATACTATTCTTAGTTGAAATTTGATAGTGGCCTCCTTTTCTGATTAGGCTGCTACTTGTCGCTG
>PDWJ01004086.1_pt1 | contig 13221 bp, 9 predicted proteins | sample 1430881 | NCBI WGS metagenome assembly PDWJ01 (sample SAMN01162460, study PRJNA174530) | Oral metagenome, whole genome shotgun sequencing project. | biome: Marine environment; feature: Marine mammal; material: Swab sample of the gingival sulcus; isolation source: swab sample of gingival sulcus... | reverse complement strand
AAATAGCACCTATTTTATCGTCTTTTTTTACTATTTATACTACATCCTTTTTACTCCCTAATATTTGTGTATAGAGAGTAGCCCTGAAAAGGGAGAAGAGTTTTAACTCCCGACCTCCGTCTTCCATCTCACTCCGTTCCCTGAGGCTCTCGAAGGGTACAACTCCCGTCTTCGGTCTCCTGTCTGCGTGCGTGGCACGCACAGGCAGATCCCTCTTCTACCTTCCAGCCCCCCCCAATCCATAGTAATTACCTAAGACACACTATTGTTTTTATATCTAACTTGGGTTCTTTATCTAAAAAATGATAGTCCCATATCAAATGAATATATAAACTTATTCTCCTCGCTAAACTCAAGATTAAACTCCAACGGTCCAACTATAGATTCAAATCCAATGGTAAAACCATACCCTTTTTTTAACTTTTTTATATTATCCAAACCTAAACTAAAATTTTTATCAAATATAGAGTAGTTTGAGTTTCTTGCAATATTTGTTGAAAAGATCAAATTTAGTTTATCAAATAGTGTATATTGTAAGCCAATATTTGCTATAAGTGTTGTTTTTGCTTGAAACTCTCCGGGCTTATACCCTATTAACTCAATATTATCAAGAGAATTTTTAAGCTTTGAACCTATGTATAAAAGTTTATTTTCCGGAATATAATGACCTTTAAGAGTAGCTATAGTAAGCCCGTTAAAATAGGTAAAGTTTTCAAACAACTCTCTTCTATCCTCAACCTCAAACTTATACTTAAAAAAATCACCACTTCTTATTGGAGATAATATATTTCTTTTTATAAAGCTAAAGGAAGAGTAGTTTGCTTCAGCAGATATTTTTCCTCCATTTTTTGGGAAAATATCTTTATCAAAATTATCAAAATCAATATTTGCAAAAAATGAGATCTCTTTAGTTCCGTTTTTCTCCCCCTCTTTAAGCATATCAAGTGATGTATAAAAAAGTTTATACTCGGAGACCTCAAACCTGATACCTGTGTTAAACAGAAAAGAATCAAATAGGGTTGTCCTAAGAGTTGGTTCTATCTTTGCCACATTATATTGAAAGTTTGAATAGGTATACTCCGTTTCGGTACTATCAATTATATTTTTAAAAGTTATCTCCAAATCTTGAGTTGAAAACATACTATTTACACCAACACCTAATCTTATAGGTCTAAAATCACTTTCAACAAAATATGAAGCTTTAGCTCCAAAATCCTTTCCTAGTTTAAGATCTAGTTTAAACTTAGAACCTTTCATTAAACTGTTTCTTAAAGTTAAGTTTAACAAACCTGAAGCGTTATATTCGGAATCGTAGTGGAAACCAACTCTAACAAGATTATTCTTTTTCTCTTCAAAGTATATAATAAGGTTGTAACCATTATCTTTTTCAACAAGTTTATAGTAAACAGACTCAAAAAAACCCAGGCCGTAAACTCTACTTATTCCTCTATTTATATCCTCCAAATTACAAAATCTTTTTTTATCTATTGAAAGATTACTATAGATCAACTGTCTGGAAACTTTATTTAATCCTCTAAAATAAAGACTGTTTATAAAGATACTATCTTTATCTATACTTTTAATCTTAAAACTATTCTTTTTCTTCTGTAGTGAAGCGATCTCTTTAAATTTATCAAGATATTTTTTACCTTCAATCTCACCATTCTTCATCAAACTGTCAACATTATCAAAACTTGTAGAATTAAAACCTTCAATATTTGGTATTATTAGAATATCTGAATCTTCCCGAGATTTCTTAACATTATTGGCTCCGTAAAATGATATAGACTGCTCCATTACTTTTATTAGAGAATTGAGTTGATCTTTTTTATAAAGAGGAGCTCCAACATCTACAGCAATAACAATATCTGCTCCCATATCTCTGACAATATCAACCGGAAGATTATTGGAAATACCACCATCTACAAGCAGATTGTCACCAATTTTTACCGGAGTAAAAACAGATGGTATAGACATAGAAGCCCTTAAAATTTTTGGTAGATATCCATTTTTAAATACTACTGTTTTTCCATTCTCAATATCTGTTGCAACAACCCTTAAAGGTATGTTATAATCATCAAAATTTTCAATGTTATGTACGGGTAAAGTTAAATCTGAAAGATATGCAGAAAGGTATTGTCCTCTTATGAGACCCTTTGGTAAACTTATATCAAAACTATCAACAGGAAAACTCATAAAATATCTAACATCATCAGATCTCATACTTTTTGATTTATCCTTACGAGGAACATTATCACGCATAAGATCCATCCACTTTGTTTTCTTTACAATTGAATCCATTTGAGATGGTGAATAGCCTATTGAGTATAGAGCAGCTGCAACTGAACCCATACTTGTTCCGGCTATATAGTCTATTTTCAATCCTGATTCTTCAATCACTTTCAATACACCTACATGTGCAATACCTTTAGCTCCACCACCACTAAGAACCAATCCTACCTTTGGAACTTCACTAAAAAGGGTTGAAAATACTATTATTATTAGCAATAAACTTTTTTTCACTTTTTACCATAAAGTTTCATTCTAAAACAGTTTTAAGTAATATAAAATATTTAAATGATGTTCAAAATAAATCTTTTATTATTATTTGAATATAGACAAGCTTATTTTAAATACTTTTTAATATTTCAAAAACTTCAATAGGTATGAGATTTTTTATCTTTTCTATATCAGATAAGTTCTCTCTAATAAAGGTTGAACTTATATTGTACTGTTTAAGATTATAGAATGAGACTCTACTATTATCAATATTGTTATTCAAACCTTCAAAACCCGGTCTGTTTATAACATAAAGTTCTACTAATCTTAAAATATCTTTATAATTTTTCCATAAGTGAAAATTTAAATATGAATCATATCCTATTATTAAAACATTACACCTATTCTGTTTGGAGAGATATTTAACAGTTTCATACGTGAATACAGATCTTCCTTTCTCAATCTCATAAAGTGATATCTCAAAAAAGGAGTAGGGCTTAATGGCTTTTTTCACCATCTCCACTCTAAGATTTTGATCTATATAGTGGAGCTCTTTTTTATGTGGAGATCTATAAGTGGGAATGTAGGTTATAGCATCTAAATCAGACAGGTTTACAAGTTCAACAAGAGGAAGTATATGTCCTTTGTGCACCGGATTAAAACTTCCCCCGTATATACCATATTTTTTTCTACTTAACATTTTTGGTTATGGAGTTGTACCTCTTCATATACTCATTGTAAGTTTTCATATCTTTCATCATTTTAGAAGCTTCTGCATATCCTCTTATAGCTTCATTAAAAAAATCTGAGTCATAATAATCTTCCATTACGGATCTATAGTAAACCTTAGCAGCTCTCGGTTGTTCTAACTTCATATAGAGTTCAGCTGTTTTAAACTCCTTTTCAGCAAATCTATTTCTTAGCTCTTTTATATACTCTGAGGCTCTTTCTGAGTACTCCCCCTCTTTAAAGACTTCTATAAATCTCTGAAATTTTGCAAAAGCAGCCCTTGTTTCTTTTTGATCTAAGTTTACATCAGGAGATAATTTATAGTATGAAAGTGCTGATTTAAAAAGTGCTTCCTCAGCAAGTGGAGAGCTGGGGTAATTTTCATAAAGCTTAGCAAATTCATAGGAAGCAGAGTAGTACTCCTCATTCTTAAAGTGGGAAAGAGCAAGATAGTATTGAACTGAATCTATAAATGTTTCTCCACTATAGTTGTAAAGTATTACATTAAAATCATCAATTGCTCTAGGATAGTTCTTATTTTGAAATTTTTCCTTTGCAATTTTAAAATTTTTCTCGAAAGTTAATGTTCTAACATTTATCTCTTTTGCACAGGAAAAGAGTAGTAAAGTTGAAAAAATTAAAATTATAAATCTAAACATATTGTCTCCATCAAAATAAAGCTTTTTAGCTTAAACCTTGGGGAAAATCTCTCCGCAGTTTACAGTTCTATATTACTGTTGATTGTAATATAAAATATATATACTTAGCTATTGAGGTTAATGTTCCTCAATAGTTTGCCTCAAAATAGTAAGATTTATAGTTTATTGCAATTTGAAATATTATCTTTTAATATTATACAATTAACTTTTAATTAATTAAGGTTTTATTATGAAAAATTTTGAAGATTTACAAGAGTATATAAAGTTTTTGGATAAAAAAGGAGAACTTATTACTATAGATGCTCCGGTTGAGAAGGAGCTAATGATAACTGAGATTGCCGATAGAGTTGTAAAAAGTAGTGGTAAAACCCTTCTCTTTACCAATGTGATAGGTAATGGGGGAAAAAAGCTTGATATTCCTCTGGTAATCAACCTTTTTGGATCCAAGATGAAAATGGCTAATGCTCTCGGAGTTGATAATCTTAACGAAATTGGAGAAAGGGTTGAAAAGTTTACAAAACTTAAACCACCTTCAAAAGGTTTATGGGCTAAACTAGAAATGGTTCCTCAACTTAAAGAGGTACTTAAATTTCCTCCAAAAGAGGTAAAAAAGGGAAGATCCCAAGAGATTTTTTTAACCGGTGATGATATTGATTTAGATAAGATTCCTATTATGAAATGTTGGCCAAATGATGCCGGAAACTTTATAACCTTACCAATGGTTATAACAAAGGATCCTGAATCTGGTATAACCAATTGTGGAATGTACAGAATGCAACAATTTGATAAAAAATCCACAGGTATGCATTGGCATAGACACAAAGGTGGTGCTCTTCACTACGAAAAGGCAAAAAAGATGGGTAAAAAGCTTGAAGTTGCAGTTGTTATAGGTACAGATCCGGCAACTCTTTATACAGCTTCAGCTCCACTACCTCCGGATATTCCCGAATTTATTTTTAGTGGCTTTTTAAGAAATAAAAACTTAGAGGTTGTAAAGGGTAAAACAGTTGATATTAATGTTCCTGCTAATGCAGAAATTGTTTTAGAGGGGTATGTTGATCCAAGCGAAGATCTTAAACTTGAAGGTATGTTTGGAGATCATACCGGTTACTACTCTCTTGATGATTACTATCCTGTTTTTCACATTACGGCAATCACAATGAAAAAGAACCCTATCTACCCTTCAACTATTGTAGGGATCCCTCCTATGGAAGATTATTGGATGGGTTATGCAACCGAAAGAATCTTTTTACCTCTTTTAAAGATGAATATGCCGGAAGTTACCGATATGCATATGCCTCCTGAAGGAGTTTTTCACAACCTAATCTTTCTTTCAATAAATAAGAGGTATCCGGGTCAAGCCCAGAAGGTTATCAACGGTGTTTGGGGAACAGGATTAATGATGCTTTCAAAAGTTGTAGTTGTTGTTGATGATGATACAGATGTTCAAAACCCTACCGAAGCTTGGTGGGTTGCTCTCAACAATATTGATCCTGAAAGGGATATTATCTACTCAAAAGGTGCTATTGATGTTTTAGATCACTCATCTCGTGAGTTTACTTTTGGATCAAAAATGGGTATTGACGGAACTCGCAAATGGAAAGAGGAGGGTTTTAACAGAAGGTGGCCTGAAAAGGTGTATATGTCTGATGATGTAAAATCTAAAGTTGATAATTTTTTTAAAGAGAATGGTTTAGATAAATATTTGGAGTAATTAATAGTTGTCTTCTAAAAAATAAGTTGTAAAACTGCTATACAGAAGCGTTTATGGTCTCTTTCTAAAAGATCATAAACAATAACAAATTAAGGGCAAAAGCAATCCAAAGGAGCATAGCTTAAAATGAGCTAAAAGATTATACCTTTCGAAACCATTATCTTACGGTATAAATAAAATATCTATTAAAATAATTGTATCTTTAATATGTAACTTTGGTTTAATTTATAAGAACAGATGATTTTTATAATAATATTATCAAATAAAATCATTATTTTGTTGAGATTGTCCGTAGAGGATTTTTTGGTTTGATAAATTTAAATGTAGGTAGGTATGAAGAGCGGGAAGCTGATAGTAAAGGGAGCAAGAGAGCATAATCTTAAAAATGTTGATTTAGAGCTTACTAAAAATCAATTGATTGTTTTTACCGGAATTAGTGGTTCCGGTAAATCTTCACTTGCATTTGATACAATATACACGGAAGGTCAAAGAAGATATGTTGAATCTCTTTCAAACTACACTAAGCAGTTCTTAGGTATAATGAAGAAACCTAAACTTGATTCTATAGAAGGGTTATCTCCGGCTATATCAATAGAGCAGAAAACATCATCATCAAACCCAAGATCAACAGTTGGTACTGTTACGGAAATATTTGATTTTATAAGAATGCTATACGCCAGAACAGGTCATCAACACTGCTATAAATGTGGAGATGAGGTTAGTTCTCAAACCATAGATGAGATAGTTTTTGATATTGAAAGCAGACTCTCAAAAAAGGATAAATTCCTTATTATAGCACCATATATTGAGAAACAGAAAGGTAATCTTCAAAATGATATTGAATCTTTGAAATCAAAAGGTTTTCACAGAGTTATTATTGATGATATTGAATATACTCTAGATGATGAGATTAAGGTTGACCCTAAAAAGTTTCACAACCTTTTTGTTGTTGTTGATAGATTGGTTTTTAACGATAGTATTAAATCCAGACTTAGTGAGTCTGTAGAGATAGCTCTTGGTTTAGCTGATGGAAATCTAATTATAAGAACTGTAATTGATAAGAAAAATTTTTCAGATCACTACTATAGTGAAAAAAACTATTGTCAAAAATGTAAAATAAGCTTTCCTGATCTTTCTCCAAACTCATTCTCTTTCAATACCCCTTCCGGTATGTGCTTTGAATGTCATGGACTAGGTTTCTTTAAAGCTGTAGATGTAAACAAACTTATACTTTACCCTAATAAACCTATCTCTTCCATACCATTTTTGGCAGGACAAAATTATGAAAATAATAAGGCAAGAGCTCTATTTACCTACCACAATGTTGATATAAAAACACCTTTCAATAAACTTCCTGAAAAATTGAAGAAAGATCTTCTATATGGTCTTAGAAAAAAGATAAATGTTGAGTACAGTTCAAAAACTTTTAAGGGAACTATAAATCAAACCTACGAAGGTCTTGTAAATATTATTGAAAGAAGATTTAAAGAAACCTCATCTGAAGCTGCAAGAAACTATTATGATAAGTATATGTCAGATCAACTTTGTCCTAGTTGCAAAGGTAAAAGATTGAGAAAAGAGTCTCTTTCAGTTAAGATTTTTGGTAAAACCATAGATAGTATAACCTCAATGCAGATAGATGATCTTTACAATTTTATATATGAGATTCAAGATAAGTTTACTAAAAAAGAGCAACTTATTGTTGGTGAACTTAAAAAAGAGCTTCTTGAGAGATTGAGCTTTTTAAATAATGTAGGTCTTTCCTATTTAACATTGGATAGATCAGCAAGAACACTTTCGGGAGGTGAGGCTCAAAGAATAAGGTTAGCTTCTCAAATTGCGAGTGGTTTAACGGGAGTTATCTATGTTTTAGATGAACCTAGTATTGGACTTCATCAAAAGGATAATAATAAACTGCTTGATAATCTTTTAAGACTTAGAGATAAAGGTAACACGGTTATAGTGGTTGAACATGATAGAGATACTATAGAAGCTGCGGATACCATTGTTGATTTTGGTCCAAAAGCCGGTATTTATGGTGGAGATATTGTCTTTTCAGGAAATCTTAAAAATCTCAACAGAACCAAAACAGAGACATCAAATTATCTTTTTAGAAGAGAGAATGTAACTATTCCCGAAAATCCTAATGAGTATTCCGGAACTATAGTTTTAAAGGGTGTACAAACAAATAATCTTAAAAATATAACGGTTAAATTTCCTCTAAATAAAATAAGTGTCGTAACAGGAGTTTCAGGTGCCGGAAAATCAAGTTTAGTTATGGATTCTCTATACTTTGCTCTAAAAAATATTGCCAAAAATAGTGGTGATCTTGAAAATAAGGAATCTATTCAAAAAACATTGTATGAAGAGGTTTATTTAGAATCTGCTACCGGAGAGAGGGAGAATGATTATAATCCAAGATTGATTGTTATTGATCAGTCACCTATAGGAAGAACTCCAAGATCAAATCCTGTTACATATATTGGAGCTTTTGATACAATAAGAGAGGTTATGGCAAAGACTAAAATTGCAAAAGCAAGAGGGTATACAAAATCAAGGTTTAGTTTCAATGTAAAAGGTGGTCGTTGTGAAAAGTGCGGAGGTAGTGGAGTTATAAAAATAGAGATGCACTTTTTAGCAGATGTTTATGTTGAGTGCGATATTTGTAAGGGAAAAAGGTACAACTCTGAAACCTTAGATGTTGAGTTTAAGGATAAAAATATAGATGATATTTTAAATATGGATGTTCAAGAAGCTGTAGATTTTTTTGAGAATATACCAAAATTAAAGAGTAAGCTCTCCACTCTAATGGCTGTTGGTTTAGGTTACCTAAAATTAGGACAGCCATCAACCACTCTTTCGGGAGGTGAAGCTCAGAGAATCAAACTTGCAAAAGAGCTTTCAAGAACTAGGATAGAGGGTACGGTTTATATTTTAGATGAACCAACAACAGGTTTACACTTTTCCGATATACAAAAACTTATGAATGTGCTTAGCGAGCTTAGAAAATCAAAATCTACCATTATAATCATTGAACATAATATGGATGTAATTGTTAATGCCGATAATCTTATAGATATAGGGCCTGATGGAGGTCCAAATGGCGGAAGGCTAATATATGAGGGCTCCGTTAAAGGTATCTTAGATTGTAAAGATAGTTATACAGGCAATGAGGTGAAAAAAGAACTTGAAGCAAGAGGGTAGTATTATGCCTGATTGGAAAGAGAAAGAGTATACTAAGCTAAAACCTATTATTGAAAATTATTTAGAGTCTCTCAATAATAGAGATTATGAAATACTTAGATCTCTTATCAGTAATGATTGCATAATTGACAGAGGTAAGATAGAGAGAGGTAGAGATAATGTTGTGGATTGGCTTAAAAAACTTTTTTCTCTCTCTTTTGGGAATTTAAGTTTTAAATGTTTAGATGTTACTGCAGGTTTTTTTTCTGATAATGAAGCACAAATAATTATCTATATTAAAATTTTTGAGAATAATATAGAAAAAGAGATTTTTATAGAATCTTTACAATTGGAAAATATTGATAATAGATGGCTTATTAAAAGAATATTTGGAATGAGCTACGATCCTGATCATTATAACAAATATTTTAAATAGGATCTACTCCTCTTATATTTTATAACCTGAATTCTATATAAGTATTTATCTAATATTTAGCATAATAAATAGAATGCTACATACAACTTTATCTATCAGTTTTTGGAAAAGTTTTTTATCTGAAAAAGAAGCAAAAACATAATTGGGGCATAAAGCCCTGAGATTGTTGAAAATGCAAGAGTTTTGAGAAGCGAGTAGTACAATGAATTGATTTTTTATGTGATAGGAGCCTAGAAGTACTAGGTGATCCATTGCAGAAAAAAAAGAGAAAGGAGTAATTAGGTCAAATTTCCGGTTACAAAATTTAAAGAGAGTCAAAAAAGTTAGATAAAATAGAAAGACCTTATTTCTCAGACATTACCAAAGATTTGGTTAATAAGAAGAGACATGGCATTTCCTGTCTCTTCTTATTAATTCAAGATAACTTTAAGATCTTCCAAAAGTAGACCCTATCTATAAAACTAACCTTTTATCTCATCAAACCCCTTACCGTAAGCACCTGTAACAGCACCTTGGGATATAAATGCAGTAGGATCTATGGATTTAACAATCTTGTTTATTTTATTAGCCTCTTGTTTCTTAACAATAGTCATAATTATTTTTGTAGGTTTTCTTGAATACCAACCTTCAGCATCCATTATAGTAACACCTCTATGAATATCTAAGGTTACTTTGTCTGCAATTTCCTTATACTTTTTTGAAACAATAAAAAGCTGAGTTGATTGCTTTACACCATTTAAAACCAGATCAATACTATAGGAGATAACTCCTATACAAACCATACTGTAAACCATTGGTTCCAGTTTTTTAAACACAAAGTATGAACTGCCAATAATCAATATATCAAAGTATAATATAACCTTTCCCGGGCTTATATTTTTATACTTATTTATCATCATGGCAATAATATCTGTTCCTCCGGTACTACTTCCTCTGGTAAAAAGGATACCCATACCGGATCCGGCAAACGCACCACCAAGAACAACAGATAAAAAGGTGTCATCAATAATGGGCTCTGTTATAACTTGCTGACCTATCCACAAAAAAAGTGCAGCAATAGGAACAGATACAATAGTTTTAAGACCAAAACCCCTTCCCAAAGATTTTATACCTATCAGAATAAGTATTGTGTTGAAAACTAGATATGAAGCTCCAACAGGAATACCTGTAGCATAGAATATTAGTGTTGATGCACCACTAACACCTCCACCTGTTACTTTGGCAGGGATCAAAAAAGCTGTCCATCCAAATGTGTGAACAATCAAGCCAAGTATGATAACAACCATTGATTTGGCTTCTGCTATGATTTTTTCTCTTCTACCCATAAGTGCAAACTCCTAAAATGTTTCTTTAAAAATTTAACTATAGACTCTTTAGTAAAACATAAAAATCCGTAATTAAATTCTAAATAGGATTTACTGGAAAGAACATAAACACAAAAGCTAAGTAAAAGTTAGTTTAACTAAGCTAACTTATTATTTTCATAATATAAACTCTTATACTAAAATAAAAACATTAAATTTTTAGTTAAAAAACATCTAAATAAACTTATTATATAGAGATTGGTTAAGATCTTTTTAGGAGAGTCTGCACACCTAAAAAACCAATCTTTTTCAGAATATCCCAAATTAGGATAAAATCTACTATAAATAAATTTTCCTCTCTATTTCAAACAGCAAAATATTATAAGAGAAATATAGTAACTAATAGATGCTTTAATATTCTTTTAATCATATTTTTAAGTTTAAAAGTGTTGTATAAAACTTAAAAAAAAGAGACCTTTTATTAACTTAATTATAAGAGATCCATATAAGTTTACAACATTTAATTTACGATTATAAAGCAAGTTAGCAGCATAACAAATAGATTTATATCTCTTTCTAAAATTAGAATAAAAAATAATTCATATAAATATTTTGATTCTGATATTTGTTATATGTTAAAATTGTGATATATTAATTGTATCAAGAGAAATGCTGAAATCTAAATTAGCTAACATGGTGTAAAATAAATAATTTTGTAAAATATTATTTTTTACAATAAAATGAAACTTAATATTAGATGAGGATTAAAACAGAGCGATGAAAATAACTTCAAAAAAAAGAAATCTTGTCATTGAGAATAACGGTAATAAAATAGTTGAGATTCAATATAGAAATTGGATTTCTAATAAAGTTAAAACTAAACTTAACGGTCAAACAATAGAAATAAAAAACAAAACTATTTGGCGTAGTGAACTTGAAATTTTTAAAAATAGTAAAAAAATAGGAGATATTACTTTTAAATGGAATGGTAATGCAATAATTAAGATACTAAATGATAAAGAAGAAGCTATTTTCTCACTTAAAGCCAAAGGTTTTATGAAACCATATTTTGAATTAAGAAATGAAGAAAGTGAATTGGTTTTTGTTTTAAAATCATCTTTCAAGTGGAGAAAAATGAACTATGATTTTGAAGTTGAAAGCATTCAAAATATTTATGATGAAAATAGGATTCTTGAACTTTTAATTTACACTGCAATAGTATCTCGTCGTTATATGATAAACATTGCAGGAGCTGCAGGAGGTGCTGCATAAAATAACTATCATTAACATTGCTTCATGGTAATTTAAACCAAAAAGAAATAATAGTTAAAAATTTATTTCTTTCAAATCCTCTACTAATGAGATACTGAACCATTGCAATAAATATTGCTAACAAAAAGTGTATAAATAATGGATATAGAGTTGGGTATTTAAAAGTTAGTCAATTTTGTCCATATTTTTATTCTAAACTTGAAAGAAACGTTAATGATAGAAACATACAAACTTAAACTAAATGGTGAAAAATGAAAGAACAAAAAAATAAAACAGATTTTAAAAAATATCTTAGCGAAGGATTACTGATTGTGTTTAGTGTACTCTTTGCTCTTTTTATTAACAAAACATACCAAGATGCAAAGACAAACAGTTATAGAGATAATGCTTTAAAACAGATTAAAACAGAACTGATTGGCAATCAAAACACATTGAAAGAGTGGATGGCAAACCATAATGCTATTATCAAAAATCTTAATAATTTAATTGAAAATAAAAAAGATAATATTCAAAAGTTAGCTGAAACAAAAGGCTATTTACCTCAACAAATGATTTTTGATAATATGAGTTTGGTTAATAAACCTCTCTTAAATTCAGCATGGACTTCAGCTCAGTCAATTGGAATAATATCGGAGTTTGATTTTAAAACATTACAGTATATTAATGCAACTTACGAATTACAACAGCTAATGATGAACACAACAGTTAAAAATATTGCCGAAATATTGTACTCAAAATCGACTGATGTAGAGAATATAAAAGGTTTTCTAATTGAGTTAAGGTTGCGTTTCGGAAACTTAAAAGGTCAGGAGTACAGTTTAGAAGAATTATATAAAAAAACCATCGAAGTGTTACAATAACCCGAGTTAGGTATAAAAAAAATAGACTATGTATCGATAATAACTATGGATCGTGGGAGGTGGAAGATAGGAGACCAAAGACCGGAGAGGTAGCTTCTTAATATTTTATTTCTTTTGACTACAAAAGAAGTGCAATAGAAAGTTTATAGATTTTAAGAAAAATCTTAAAACTTTTCCCTCAGAGTTTCGAAAAGCTTGGCTAAAAGCTGTGGTAGGCTCAAAGTTTATTTTTTTAACCTGAGTTCGATATAAAACAAATACCTATTTTATGTAATAATTAGAATTAGAAATATATCCTGTGTGTACCCTGAGGTTCTCGAAGGGTATAACTATATGATTATAGTTTTCGTTCCCTTCGAGAGCCTCAGGGAACGTCTTTTTACACATAGATTTATACTTATTATATTAAATAGTTGGTGAATACTTATATCGAACTCAGTTTTTTTAATACCCCACTATTATGTTCTCTAGCCCGCATATTTCATGAAAAAGAATTGGAAATAGAGCCATAATATCATTATATTATGTTTTAACCAAAAATAAACCCTATTTCCAAAATGATAAA
>PDWJ01004085.1_pt1 | contig 13229 bp, 10 predicted proteins | sample 1430881 | NCBI WGS metagenome assembly PDWJ01 (sample SAMN01162460, study PRJNA174530) | Oral metagenome, whole genome shotgun sequencing project. | biome: Marine environment; feature: Marine mammal; material: Swab sample of the gingival sulcus; isolation source: swab sample of gingival sulcus... | reverse complement strand
GGAACCACAAGTAACCTATTCTCAGAGTCTTGCTCGTCATAACTTTCTTTCGATCCCGGGGGATCTGCGAAAAAAGAATCAATACGCCCAGCAATATCGTCAGGAAGTTGCTCTTCAGAAGATATCTGTTCAAAATTATCTCCTTCATCAGAAAACGCAAGAGTCTCTTCCTCGCCTACATCTCCTGAATTTTCACTTTCGATCCCCTCATCAGCTTCCGACTCAACATCAACTCCAAACAATGCCGTTTCTTTATCAACTGTGACCATTACACTTTCTTCAGCAGTTCCCCCAAAAATATCACGAGAAACATCTCCCTCTTTCTTTTTAACCACAGATATATTTTCATCAAGCGACTGCTGCTCCGAAGCTACAAACGTATCTTTTTTTTCATCAAAAAACTGATCGACAAACTCCGAGATTGATTCTGAAGTATCAGAATCACCAAAAAATGCGTCATCCTCTTCAGGAAAACCTGCCTCTTCATTCTCGGGTAAACCAACCAATGCCGAGACAATTCCAGCATCTTCAGAAAAAAGAGAGCTATTCTCTTTTTCCGAAATAAGAATCTTAAACTCATTAAATTTATCAACTTCTTGAAGAAGAATTGTCTTTTGCTCAGCAAAAGACAGTGATGAACCAACAACCTGTTCCAACCCTTGATAAAAAGATTTAAGTAATCCAAAGACATCACTATGAGCATTAGAACCCAGCTTGCGGATATACTTGCCAAGCAAACCTATACCTTGAAGAAAAATCAACCAAACAGGATTCTGAGCAAAGACTGTTTCTAAACGCTGCACCTCGTGTTGTAAATTTGACAGTTCTTCCTCGGTAATCTCCCAATCAATACCAAGTACAATAGCTTTTAAATCTACAAGCTCTTGCAACTCTTGTCCCATATTCTGCGTATTATCACCACGAATCGCAGATGCTTTTCTTTGAGTACTCTGTTCCTTAGAGTTACTCGAAAAAATCAACCGCTTTAATTTCTCAAACTTGGCAATATCTGATTTAAGAAGAGACATCACATCTTCATCAGAAAGTTCCTCAGAAAGGACTATCTTCTCAAGATTTTGGTACATTGCAAGCAACACGTTAATAGCATTTCGATGAGCATCAGCCTTATAACGATAAATATAACGACCAATCTTTTCCAAGGCCTGCACGTACACAAGGCGCACCTTGTCATCAGCCCAAATGTCTCTAAGATCAATTAACTCCTCTTCAATACTTAACAGAACCTCATCAGTAATTTCCCAATCAAGCGACAAAACAAGCCGTTTTAACTGAAGAATGGGGGAAGCTTCCTCATCCTGAAATGCGAACAGATCAATATCACCGGGGTGAAGCATGTCCTCATAGTCGTCCGCACCAACTGTCAGATCATCTTCATACTGGTTATTTGAATAATGTTCCACGATACACTCTCTAGAGTAATTTTTTCTGTATAGAAACAACCGTCAACGAAATAATCTTTTTGAGAGTTTCCGCAACATTATAGCCCGTTATAGCACTTGCTGGATAGTACGGAACCCTCAAACGACTGTTAAGATCTTTTTGCAATACCTCTGTAGGAAGAACAGGTATTCCATATTCCTTAAGATCAACCTTGTTATATTGCATAACAAGAGGAATTCTGAAAATACTCTCTTTATAGGTCAAGAGATTTTCATGTAATTGATTCAACGAACGGATATTCTTTTTCCTTTGCTTTGCCATGGCATCGGCCACAAAAACAATGCCATCAACACCACGCAACACTAACTTTCTCGTCGCATTATATTTAACCTGTCCCGGAACAGTATAAAGCTGGATTTTAATGTCATACCCTCTGATTTTACCCATGTCAAAAGGAAGAAAATCAAAAAAAAGCGTCCGATCACCATGGGTTTTCAGACTGACCATCTCCGAAGCAATTTGTTTTCTATAGGTTCTATTTACATATTCAAGATTCGTAGTTTTCCCACAACGACCAGGACCATAATAAACTATCTTTACCTGAACGACTTTTTCCTTCAGATTTATAAAACTCAATGCAACGGCCTCCACATACTCTGCAAGTATACTTATATAAATTAAGCAATCTTAATCTTCTCTAATGAGACCGTGCTACTTATTTCTCATTCCAGATAACTCGAATTTTCTCTATGGCATCAACAACATTTAACCGAAGAAAACCAAGCGAAATTTCTTTGCCGAACATCGAAATCAACAACAACTCATCATCAATCTTTGCAAAATGAATATTAGAGTCCTGTCCTTTATGAAATAAAAGAGAAAACTCTTCTTCTCCAACCAACTTTGCCATCGCATCCACTGTGGCAAAGTTACCAGCTGCCAATGCCGCAAAAGAATATACGTCGTACTTATTCTCACCATTATCTTTTGCAGTAATGATATTGCCAGCCATGTCTATAATAATAGCACAGCCAACACCAAGACTTATTAGTTTTTCATTCAAAACTACATCAATTTGCTCAAGCTGCTCTTGGCTGAGAATTCCATAATTCATAACATACGTCCTTATTTATATTCAAAAAATAAAAAAGTTTTATCGTTTCCCACCTTTACCTCTATAAACAATTACTACAAAGATGCAAAACTAAACGATTTGTTTCGAAGCCCTCTCTTGAAACCATATCATAATTTCTCATCCATCTCTTATAAAGGTATATACTCTCGTTACTATATATCATACAAACCCACAACTGAAGTTTTTTAATTTTTTTCCAATTCCCCTTTACAAAGACCACAAAAAAATTCCATGATCTCGCAAGATAATTGCTAACCCAACAAGGTTAGCGAAAAAATCCAAAAAAAACCAGAAAAAAATATGCTGTACACTAATCAGCAACAGCTAACAAGGCTCTTGTTTTCCAAGGTTATTTAGAAATAGACCGCAACAGGTGAAACAAATCTCTGCTCATCACAGTCTCTCCTTATTTCTTGCAGACAAGAGCCTTTACTGCTATATGATCGACAAAGGAGGATTCTGTGAAAAAACAAAAACAACAACTGCCACAACTTACCCAAGATAGCATCCTGATTGACTCACATTGTCATCTTGATATGGAAGCCTATCACGATGATCTTCAAGACGTTTTGCTGCGAGCACAAAACAACCAGATACAGCATCTTATAACTATTGGCATTGATCTCCAAAGCTCTGAAAAAGCTGTTCAATTAGCGCAAAGACACCCTCAAATATCTGCCACTGTCGGGATACATCCCCACGATGTTGCTCACGCAAATGACGAGGTGTACCAATCTCTTGGTGACCTCGTTGAAAAAAACAAGAACCACATTGTTGGATATGGAGAAATAGGACTCGACTACTTTAAAAATTATGCCGATCCAGCCGTACAAAGAAAACATTTTGTTCTCCAATTGGGCTATGCGAAAGAGTTAGGTCTTCCCATCGTTATTCACGATAGAGAGGCCCATGATGATATCTTGCAACTCTTAAAAAAAGAAGGACTCCCTAAAGAAGGTGGCGTCATGCACTGCTACTCTGGAGACCTGGACTTTGCAAGGGAAGTACTTGATCTGGGATTATATATTTCTATTCCTGGTGTTGTTACCTTCAAAAATGCACAAGAACTGCAAGACGTAGCCCGAAAAATTCCTTTAGAACGAATGCTTGTAGAAACAGACAGTCCCTTTTTAAGCCCACACCCGAGACGAGGCAAGCGTAACGAACCGACGATGGTACTCTATACCGCTGCGAAAATTGCCGAACTTCGAGATATATCACTTGAAGATATTGCCCGCCAAACCACAGAAAACTGTTGCAATCTCTTCAACATCACCCAACCACTCTCTCAAATACAATAAAACTTATGTCTCTTTCCAACAATCTTGACAACATCCGCAAAGCCATTGCCATAACGGCAGAAAAATGCGGCAGAAATCCTGATGATATTCAACTTGTTGCCGTTTCAAAAAGATTTCCAGCAGTGAAGCTCCATGAAGCAATAGCTGCGGGACAAAGGGTTTTCGGAGAAAATTATCTTCAGGAAGCAGCAACAAAAATTGCCGAAATTGGTGATAAGGCGCAATTTCATTTCATTGGCCATCTCCAAAGCAATAAAACAAAAATTGCCGCACAACTCTTTGATGTTATTGAAACTGTTGACAGCATCAAACTGGCACGACGGCTCAACAACCATCGCCAAGATATAGGACACCCCCTCAAGATATTACTTCAAGTCAATATAGGCATGGATAGTGCGAAGTCAGGGCTGGCTCCAGAAGATACCGAAGATGTTCTCAAAGAAATAAAAGAACTCGAATATATCTCACCCATCGGTCTTATGACTATGCCGCCATTAACCTATTCTCCAGAACAGGCACGTCCTCATTTCAAAAATCTTGCCGCATTGGCAAGAGACCTCGAAGGAAAAGGGCTTTTCGCCCCAGAGCATAAAGTAGAACTCTCTATGGGCATGTCCCAGGACTTCCCTGTTGCCATCGAAGAAGGCGCAACAATCATCCGCGTCGGCACAGCTATTTTTGGAGAACGCTCCTAAAATAAGTAAGGTTGAAGAGAGAGTGTCGTCCAACAGCTCTATTGGGCGGCACGAATGACATCGCAAAGTTCATCGGCCATGCGATGAATCTGCTCTTCATCACGTCCTTCAACCATTACTCGCAACAGAGGTTCCGTTCCCGAAGGGCGTACCAGAATACGGCCCGTACGACCAAGCTCTTTTTCAAAAAGAACAATTTTCTCATGAAATCCTGGTATTAAGGCAGTATCTTTTTTCCCGGACATACGCACATTTTTTAGCACTTGAGGAAAACTCTCCATCACCATAGAAAGCTCTGCAAGTGAACGGTTTGTTCTGCACATTACCCCAAGAAGCTGCAAACCAGCCAAAATCCCATCACCGGTGGTTATATGATCAAAAAAGACCAGGTGGCCAGATTGCTCACCACCAAAAGAAAAACCATTTGTCCGCATACAATCAACAACTGCCCGATCCCCCACAGGAGTACGAACCATCCTGCCGCCCATTTTTGCAACGGCAGCTTCCAGCCCCATATTAGACATAACTGTACTAACAAGGGTATTTTTTCTTAATTTTTTGCGCTGCAACAGGTCCTGGGCACAGATGGCCATGATATGATCGCCATCAACAATGGCTCCATGTTCATCACAGACAATCAAACGATCGCCATCACCATCAAAGGCAAGCCCTAACATCGCTCCGGTTTCTCTGACTTTTTCAGCCATTCTCTCAGGATACAAGGCTCCGCATGCCTTATTGATATTCTCACCATCAGGGGTTACTGCCAAAGAAACGACCTCAGCGCCTAGCTCTTCAAAAACACAGGGAGCCACGTTATAGGTGGCTCCATTTGCACAATCAAGCACAATCTTTATGCCATCAAGACTATATTCCTGAGGGAAGGTGCTCTTGAGAAAAACAATATATCGCCCTCCGGCATCAGCGATACGAAACGCCTTCCCGACCTCCGAAGCCACAGGACGTATCTGATCAATTTTCTGCGAAACAACCAGATCTTCAATGGCTTGCTCAATTTCATCAGGAAGCTTAAAACCATCTTTGCCAAATAATTTTATACCATTATCCTGAAAGGGATTATGAGAAGCGGAAATGACCACGCCAGCATCAGCACGCATTGAGGTGGTTATAAACGAAATACCAGGTGTAGGTAATGGCCCTACCAGTAACACATCAACCCCCATCGAACAAATGCCAGCCGCCAACGCATTTTCGAGCATATAGCAGGAACGCCGAGTGTCTTTACCAATGACAATACGGTGACGTCTCTCACCCTTTTTGATTAAAAAAGCCAGGGCACGACCCACCTGCATAGCAATCTCAACAGTCATCGGAGCGACATTGGCAACACCACGAATACCATCAGTTCCAAAAAGTTTACTCATTTTTCATCCTGCACAAGTAAAGGATTATAAAGCTCTCCTTTTACTAGAAACTATTCTGTTGCGGTCTCTTCTTGAGCGGCACTCTCTGGAGCCACGGCTGGCACAGCAAGTTGTTCCAATGTCGCGTTGGGATAAATCACCTGAATCGTCTCCGGTGTAATCGACAACGTCTCAATTGGCAAGCTATCCATATCTCTTGACACAACAGTCAAAGCCCTCTGCCCCGTCTCATCCGGGGAAAGGGCGACTACCGAAAAAAGCTCTTTTGGATTCTCATTCTCAGCCAATAACAAAAGCGGGAAATTGGCAATAACCTCAACAGTTTCTGGAGAAAACATCACTCCTTCAAGGTGGGAACGTGCCACATCCACAGGCACATCTTTCAACTTTTTCATCTGGACTTGAGGATGAATCACAATCTCAGCAGTTACCGATGTTTCACCAATAAGGTCAACTATCGCTGCATCCAGATTAAGTGGAACCTGTAATTGACGGGTCTCAGTCATACCACTGATATCAATAATATCTGTCAACAACTCATCAATTTGATTCAGAATAGTCTCAGGACCTGTAATACTGATACTATCAGGATCCATTTTCATATTTTTCAGGGTATATCCCCACGCCGCCTCTCCGGTCGTTATCGGGATAATAGGTAACTGTCTCTGAATGAGTTTATCAAGAGAGAGAATAAGCGATGCCGGCTGAATTCGTAATACCGTGACCCCTTTGGGTACAGCAATAACATCATTGCTATTCTCAATAACATTGGTGCCAGGCCTGGCATCGGCCAGATTTATCTGCCGGGTAACAGACTTATTAACCAACTCTTCAATACGAGACCGAGGGCCACTGACAGTCACTTCAATGGATTTTTTGAATTGATTGGAAACAACAAGCTCTCGAGGTAAATTAATGATTTCAATCGGTACTGTAACATTTTTATCAACAATATCCTCGCCGCCAACGTAGTACCACAAGAATACCGCCAACAAAACAGAGATCACCTTGAGCAACCAATCTCCGACCCATTCCTGCGGCGAACGCCAAAACGAAAACACTCTCCGCAACTTCGTGGTTATTTTCTGTGAAACCAGCTTTTCCATGATTGAGAACGTCCCTCATTTGGCAAAAATATGGCCCGCAGGCTGTTACTAAGATTCAACTCATCATCCATAGTGGTCAAAACACCATGCCGCACAATCGATATTTCCTGGGTCTCTTCAGACACCACCAGCACAACAGCATCGGTCTCTTCCGAAATGCCAATAGCCGCACGATGCCGAGTTCCATAGCGTTTATCAATGTGAGGATTCTGGGTCAGTGGCAAAATACATCCAGCAGATTGAATACGTCCTTTGGTAATAACAACCCCCCCATCGTGCAGCGGTGAAACCGGCATAAAAATAGAATTAAGAAGCTCTTTAGAGAGTTTTGCATCAAGATCAAAACCAGATTCCACAAAATCCTGTAGCCCAGTTTCCCGCTCAATCACAATCAAGGCTCCAATGCGTCGCTTTGAGAGATAAAAAGCGGAACGAATAATCTCATCAAGCTCTTTCTTTGCAACATCGGTAATTTTTTGAAATGGCGACCTCCCAACCTGGGTTAAGGCTCGTCGTATATCCTGTTGAAAGACGATCACAATAATAATAAAGATAGAACTCAAAAAAGTCTGCATCAACCACATAAGGGCAGAGAGGTCAAAGATTTCAGCAAGAAAGTACACCATGGAAAGAACCCCAAGTCCTACCAGCATCTGAACTGATCGGGTTCCTCGAATAATTGATATGAGCTGATAAATAATAAAAGCAACAACAAGGATATCAAGAAAATCCTGCCATCGCAGATAGCCCAACACACTTTCCCATTCTTCCAGAAACTGACTCCACTGCCACATTGAGCACACCTCTTAGAATCAGCCAGCCACAAATTCCTCAATGACTGGCAACAAAGACCCACAGGTAAAAGATATCACACTTGTTCAAGTAATCTAACGGGTAACGAGTTATTTTGCCAAAGAAAACCATCACCAGGGAAAAATATACTGAAGATTTCATCAGAGCAAACAATTATCACCCTTGGTTCTTGAAAAAAAATGCTAGACAAGGCATATCTTCTTCCTGAATAGAATCACAGAAAACCTATCTTCCTTGTATAACCACACCGGATATTTCGTTTCAAATCCGGCCAACAGACAGAGCTACCATGTCAGATCGTTTTGGAACCATATCTATCGCCCCGGAAAAATCACCCGAAAAAACGGTACCACAGAAAAAACGGCAACCACAGCGGCAACCACAGAAACGCCGCCCGGTAAAAAAACAGCAAACCAGCTCAGCAAAAAAGCCAAAGACGCTCGCTGTGGTGACATTCATTAGCATTATATTACTTGGCGGATACACTACGGCGGGATTTTTCGGAATTCCCTGGCTGCTTAAAACAGAATTGCCTTTGAAAGTCAAAAAAAATACCGGGTTTATCCTGCAGTTTGACGATATACAATTCAACCCTTTCACCTTCATTCTTAACGTTACAACCACCGTTTTACAAAATCCGGAAAAACCTGCCACGCCAGTTCTCTCTCTTCGTACATTACACGGCCAGATAGCCCCAATTCCTTTACTGCGAGGTGAACTGGTAACAAAACAACTTGATCTTACAGACCTTACAATTCATGCCGTTCGTAATAAAAACAATCATTATAACTTTGATACGCTCATTAAAGGACTCGACCATTCAAAACCGGCAGAAATCTTAAATTTTTCAAAACTCCCTTTTTTATTTTCCCTGAACAATATCAGCATCAGCAATTCTACAATAACCTTTTTGGACATTCCCAAAAACGTAGAACACACCGTCGAAAAAATTGAGCTGCGCCTCCCTAACCTCTCTAATTTTTCATACAAAACAGACCATTATATTTCACCAAAACTCTCAGCAACGGTCAATGGCAGCCCCATTGAACTCACCTCCCAGACAGTATTTCCTGAAAATTCTTCGACTTCACAACCTGAAAAAACAGAACTCTCCTGGAAGGTTGACGACCTTGACCTCTGCCACTATTTCGATTATCTGGCTACACCCTTTCCTGTTACCATAGAACGAGGCAAAGCAAAGGGAGTCATAAAACTCTCTTTTACCCCTGGCGAAGAAGAAAAAATCCGTGCTGAATTTTCTCTTGAAACAAAAAATTTAACACTCAACAACAAACAAAAGGATATCATAGTACAGGTTCCAACCGCAAAGTTTGAAGGAACAATACACCCGGTAACAGGAAACTCTCACTTCAGGCACGTCTTATTTCAAGACCCCTTGATCACAACACCATCAGGAAAAATTGAAGAAATTGTCAGAATATGCACAATAAAAAAATCTGAGCAGACAGCAAAAACAGACAATAAACCGCCCAAGCTCATTATAGATCTTCTCGTTGCAACCGATGGCATCTTCCAGGCTCGCAGCGCAAAACGAACAGAATCAATAAGTTGGGAAGCCTTGCAATGCAACGTGAAAAATTACAACAGCCACCCCGATCACAGTAAAGAGCCTCCTCCCACCTTTCGTTTGAGCGGAACACAACACAACGGCCACGGCACTCTGCATTGGCAAGGGGAACTCACCCCGGCAAACACCCTGACCGGACCACTACGAATTGACGATGTCGCAACCAAAGACCTTTTTACCTGGATACAAAGAGATGAACTCGCCGACGCCTCTGGCACTGCAGATCTTGAATGCGTACTCACTCTGAACCTTGCCGAAACAGTCACCAAAAGATTACCTGTTAGTATCAACGAGGGAAACCTTACTCTCCACGATCTGACATTACAAAACGACTCGACAACCTGGTACACGGCACCACTCAGCAGATGCAATAATGTTTCCGTAAACCAAAAAACCGTCAACCTTGGAAAAATAAGTTTGAAAAATGCAATGCTGCGACTGGATAGTGCCCAACTTCCAACGTTGTTTCATAGCGTTGTTAAAGGGAAAAATGCCATCCGCTTCACATCTCTCGATTTCACAGGAAACATTGCGTTATCACAAAGCAAAAGCACAAGACCTCATCTCGATTTTGATCAGGTAACACTCCATCTCTTTCATCCTGATCTTAAAAAAGATGCTCCGCATGAAAATCTCAAGGTCAAAGCCCAGCTCAACAATAAAGGAACAATAGAGGCCGCAGGAGAAATAAACTTTTCTCCTGTAAACGGGCAATTAAGAACAAAATTCTCTGATCTTGATGCGGTAAAAATCCTACCTTGGCTCGGATCTTTTAAAGTGTTCTCCAAAACCACAGGTAAACTCTACGGTCAGGGAAGTTATATTTTTCCAAAAACCAGCTTCAACGGTCAACTCACCCTTAAAAATGGGCAGTTCCCCGCTACAGATCAACACCCTCTACGCTGGAGCAAGCTTTCCTTACAAAACCTTCGCTACCAACAGCACCCGTTTTACCTGGGCAGCACAACGGTCTCTATTGAAAAACCCGAATTCTCTTTACAAAACAATCTCGAAAGCCCGCACCCCGTGGCCTCTGTGATAAAATTTGCCCGTAGCTGGCTCCCGAAGACCAAGAAAAAACAAAGAAATATTCGTATATCACCCATTGAAATTCAAAAACTCAACATCAAGGGCGGAGTCATACACCTTACAGAACATCGTGTTACGCCCCCCTGGAAATCAGAAATAAGTTATTTCAGAGGAACGATAAATAATCTTACCAGTAACCAATCCACAGACAATAACAGTACATTTTCTTTTTCAGGAAATCTGGACGCTCTGCCATTCACTCTTGAAGGGAACATCAATCTCTTCAATCCCAATGGCCGAGGAAACAGCCTTTTTAACCTGACAGGATACCCGTTCTCTTCTTTTCACACCCAACTAAGTAGCCACCTTGATCTGAACACATCCACAGGCCGCTGTTCTCTGACCACCCGTTCTGATTGGAATTCCGGTCAGGTCAACGAACAAAATCAAATCATCTTTGAAAACATTCTTCCCGTTTCAAAAGATGCAACCTCTGCTCTTCCTCTTGCCCTGATCACTGACACTGATGGGAAATTTGAAATTTCAATCAACAAGAAATACCCTCTCAACACTCCTCCTGAGCCACTTCTTGATGCAGTTGTTACAGCACTCAAGAAGCTGGAAATTAAGGCATCATTCTCCCCATATCTTGTTGCCACCGGGGATTACAGTGATATTGTTAATAATGAATATGCAGAATTCCTCCCTGGAACGATTGCTCTTTCGGGAGCTGGAAGCGAAGCTCTGACCAGATTTTCCAGCCTGCTTTCTTCTCATCCCTATCTCGGAGTTATCGTTACTGGAGCAGCAGACAAAACTGTTGATGCCGCAGCGTTGCACGACGAACAGGAACAGGCAGAAATAGAGCGTGTTGCCATTGAGAATGACCGTCTGCGAACAATATATGAACAAAAACGAGAAGCGCACTGGCAAAAAATTAAAGAAACCATTGCTCAAGAGCCAGGGCAAAAAGAAGTTCTCGAAAGAAATCAAAATTTTGAAGATTTAGAACCTTTCATCCCCATTGAACCGGAACCTGTGGTCATTGACGATGAGATGCTCGAAGAACTTGCCCAAAAAAGGGCTCAAGTCATCATAGATTTTTTTACAAACAGACTTGCTCTCGAACCAGAACGTATCCAAATAGCCGAAAAAAGCAAAATCAGTGATGCTATCAAAAACGGGGGCAACAAGGTCTTGTTCAGTTTACAGGCATCCTTTCCAGAAATAAAAGAACAATAAGCTATAAAAAACACAACGTAAAACAAAACCATGGAACTTAAAACTCTCATCACCCAGACAAGAACATTTCGACGTTTTGAGCAAAATCACCGTATTGATGCAAATCTTCTCAAAGAGTGCATCAATCTGGCTCGACTTGGAGGTTCCGCAAGAAATGCCCAGCCCTGGCAATATGCCATCGTCACAGACTCTTTTGAGTGCGATGCCATATTCCCCCATTTAAGCTGGGCCGGGTATCTTCCAGACTGGAAAGGCCCCAAAGACGGCGAACAGCCAGCGGCCTATGTGCTCTGTCTGCTTCACCATGACTGGCTAAAAGGACCAGAAAAAGAAGCGCATTTTGATCTTGGCATCACCTCGCAGAATCTGCTGCTTGGTGCGATGGAAAAAGGTATTGGAGGGTGTCGTATTGCCGCATTTTCACCACGTCTTGCGGAACTGTTTTCTCTTCCCAGACATCTCAGCCTGGAGCTGGTTATCGCCCTTGGCAAGCCAGCAGAAGAGGTGATCATTGAAAAGGTGGAAAAAGAGGTAAAATACTGGCACAGCGGTATCAAAACCCATCATGTTCCAAAAAGAACATTGGAAGATATGCTTGTCGAGCTCAAATGGCGCTAAAACTTCTTTTGATAACCAGCCACAGCCAACAAAAAAACAACATCACCGCAGAGTAGCAGCACAAGGAGAAATAACTTTATAGGTACAAAGAAGTTCGATAAGCTCTGTAAGCGGCATTCCGACCACATTTGAGTACGAGCCATTGATTCTTTCTACAAGAAAAGTACCCTTGCCCTGAATGCCATAGGCTCCAGCCTTATCCAGAGATTCCCCTTCAGCGACATAACATGCTGCCACTTCCTCAGAAAAAGGTGTAAAAGTTACTTCTGTGGCCACAGAACGCACGGCCAGAACCTGCTCGACAGCACAGCCCAAAGCTATACCGCTATATACGGTATGGGTTTTCCCAGAAAGAGTCATCAGTATGGCTACAGCCTCGGCGGCATTTTGAGGTTTTCCAAAAATTTCTTTACCAAGACACACCACAGTGTCGCCTGCAACAACCCAGGCGCAAGGCTTATGAGACATCACTGCCTGTGCCTTGGTTTGCGCCATACGTTCCACATACTCTTTCGGAACTTCATCGGGAAAAACAGCTTCATCAACTTCGGCATCCCTTACAGAAAAGATGAGACCAAGATCATTAAGATATGCCTTGCGCCGTGCGGAAGTCGAAGCTAAAATCAATGATTTACAGGTTTGATAAATCGGCACGTTCTATCCCCGGATCGCATAACCACCATCAACTGTTATTGCTTGCCCCTGAATCATCTCCGCAAGCTCTGAGCAAAGAAATAACGCAATATTGGCGACATCTTCCGGGGTGGTTAATCGTCCCAGAGGTGTTCTTTCCAGAGCAACATCGAGAATCTGTGCTCGATTCGGAAAATGCTTCAACGCATCAGTATCAACAGCTCCCGCACTAATGGTGTTAACTCGTATCCCCTCGGGACCAAGCTCCACAGCAAGATGCCGA
>PDWJ01004188.1_pt1 | contig 13232 bp, 11 predicted proteins | sample 1430881 | NCBI WGS metagenome assembly PDWJ01 (sample SAMN01162460, study PRJNA174530) | Oral metagenome, whole genome shotgun sequencing project. | biome: Marine environment; feature: Marine mammal; material: Swab sample of the gingival sulcus; isolation source: swab sample of gingival sulcus... | reverse complement strand
AACTCCTTTCGTGCTAAATTAACGATTATAGTATATAATAAAACGTAAGTGAATTAAACCTTTTAATTAATGAATTCTAAATGAGGAGAAATAAATGCACAAAGCAGTTGTATTAGGTGCCAATTACTTTATTGGTCTCGGCGTAATCAGGCGGCTTGGCGTCAAGGGCGTTTATGTCGTCGCCTGCGATTACGACGCCGCAGCCTACGGCTTTAAATCAAAATACATTAAAGAAAAATTGTTGACGCCGCACTATCGCGACGAATCGGCGGCGTTTTTGGACTTTTTAATCGACTACGCCAAAAAGCAGGACGAAAAACCGGTGCTGTTGCCCTTACAGACGTCATTGCTCGAAAAAATGCCCCTGGCAGAGCACTGCCGCAGGCACGGCGTACGCATTCCCGAGACGATTGGCGCCGACGCGCCCGATTTAGTTGCGCGCGTCGCGACGGAAATCGGCTACCCCTGTATTATTAAACCGGTTAATTCCTACGACTTTGTGGCGAAATTTAGGCGTAAAATGTTCTACGTAAACAGCTCCGAGGAACTGCTCAAGGCAATCGAAAAGGCTAAAGCGGAGCGGTTAGAAGTCTTTGTGCAGCGCATTATTCCCGGTTTTGACGACTGCATGTACACCTACGATGCCTTTTTGAACGAACAGAGCAAGGTAACGCATTGGGCGACCTGCCAAAAATTTCGGCAGTTTCCAATTAATTTTGGCGCGTCGGTTTACACTATGCAGCGCGTAGTGCCGGAATTACACGATATTGGCGCGCCGTTTTTAGAGGCGGTCGGTTACAAGGGCTTTGCCGAGATAGAATTTAAGAAAGACGCCAAATCCGGCGAGTTTTATTTGATTGAAATCAATGCGCGCTATACCACTTTAGACGTCTTAATCGACAAGTGCGGCATCAACATGCCCTATGTGACGTTCCGCGAACTGGTCGGCGATCCGCTGCCACCAGATCATTTAAAAGTCGATAGCGGTCGCTATTTTTGGTATGCCTACGAAGACATTTTGGCGGTGCGCGAATACGTCAAAAAGGGACAGCTCAGCGTTGGGCAAGTCGCCAAATCTTACTTAAATAAAAAAGCGCACGCCATTTGGGATATTAAAGACCCCAAGCCATTTTTTGCATTTACCAAAAAAGTGTTGGGCAAAGTGGCAAAGCGGGCGAGGCGGTCGTGATGAAATTAAGCGATTTACTAATAGATATAGACGTTTTGGAAACGCGCGGCGAACTGCCGCTATCAGTCAGCGCACTGGCGAACGATTCGAGAGAAGTCACGACAGATAGTTGCTTTATTTGCATTGAAGGCTATCGCGTCGACGGTCACGATTATTTAGATCAGGCGCTTCAAAAGGGCGCTTGCGTCGCCGTCGTGACGCGCTTTGTCGACGTCGACATCGCCCAGATTCGGGTTGCCGACAGCCGTTTTGCGATGGCGGCGATGGCGCATCGCTATTATCAAATGCCGTCGCAGAAGCTGTTTTTAGTCGGCATTACGGCGACCAATGGCAAGACCAGTACGACATTTATGATCGACCAAATTTACAAGGCGGCGGCTTTTAAGCGCGCCATAATCGGCACCGTAAAGACTGAATTTGAAGGCTTTAGCGACCCGTCTGTCTTGACGACGCCGGAATCGCTGACCTTGCAGCGCTTTTTTAGTGAAATGGTGGCGCACGCTGTCAGTTACTGCACGATGGAAGTGTCGTCGTCCGGACTGGAATTGGAGCGCGTTGCGATGGCCGACTTCGACGTCGTCGCCTTAAACAACATCAGCCACGAGCACATCGATCAGCACGGCTCTTTTGAAGCTTATTTAAAACATAAAAAGAAATTGATTTTAGGCGCCAAGCCAACAGCTTGGGCCATTCTAAACTTGGACGACGCCGTCTCCAAGTCTTTAATTGCCGAGACGCCGGCGAAGGTGTTGACTTACGGCTATGCTGACAAGTCGGGCGATTTGGCGGTGACGCAGCTCGATTTGTCGAGCGGTAAGGCGCGCATGACAGTGCGACTTAATCGCCCGGTTAAAACTGAATTTGGCACGGTCGCGCCGACTGATTATCAGATTGTTTTAAACGTCGCCGGCTTTCACTCCGTGATGAACAGCTTGGTGGCAGTGGCGGTGGCAATTGTCAGCGGCGTCGACAAGGCGACGATTGAGCGCGGCTTAGCCGACTACAATGGCGTCGAACGCCGCTTTCAAATCGTCTATGACAAAGACTTTAAAATCGTCGACGACCACTTTGCCAACGCCGGCAACATCGACGTGACATTTAAGACACTCAGCTTGATGGCGCGCCAAAAAATAGTCTTTTGTTACGCCATTCGCGGCAATCGTGGCGTGACGACAAATCGCGAAAATGCCGAGCGCATTGCGCACTGGGCAAAACGGCTCGACATCGGTCATGTCTATGCGACGCTCAGTAAAAATCACGTCATTTGGAAAGACGAAGTTTCGGCTGCTGAAATCGCCGTCTTTAAAGAAGTGCTCGACGCAGCTGGCGTTTCCTATTCAATTGATGACGATTTGACAAAGGCGGTTGAAACTGCGGTCGGCGTAGCCGAGCAAGGCGACATTGTGCTGTTGGCGGGGTGTCAGGGCATGGACTGCGGCGCACATATTGCGCTCAATAAACTCTATCGCGACAACTTTGCAAAAATGGACTGGCAGGCGCATTACCGTGCGATAAAGGATCGCGTCTGCTGTCAAGGGGAAAAAATATGCGAGAGACTGTAATAGGCATTTTGGGCGGTATGGGGCCGGCGGCAACGGCTAAGTTTTATTCGGATTTAGTGGCGCAGACGCCGGCGCAGTGCGACGCCGACCACTATCATGTGATCGTTGACAGCAATGTAAAAATACCCGATCGTACCGGATTTATCGTCGGCAAAAATGAATCGCCGGTCGCCAAACTGGTCGAATCTGCCAAACGCTTGGCAATTGCTGGCGTCGACGTCGCTTGCATGCCCTGTATGACGGCGCATTATTATTACAAAGACATCGCCGCTGCGGTCGACTATCCGATTTTGCACGCCATGCTGGAAACTGACCACTATATAAAAGCGCATTATGGCGGCGTCAAAAAAATTGGCATTCTCTGCACCAGTGGTACAAAGGCGATGCAGTTGTTCGACGCGCATTTGACGTCAGTAGAAATATTTTATCCGAGCGACGAAGATCAGCAGCGCGTGATGCAGGCGATATATGGCGACGACGGCATTAAGGCGGGCAATGTGAGCGGTAAACCGGTGGCGCTGCTCAGCGCGGTCGCGCAGCACTTGGTAGAGCGCGGCGCCGAACTGATAATAGCCGGTTGCACGGAAGTTCCGCTGGCGCTGAGACAAGAGCACGTCAGCGTGCCATTGCTCAATCCGCTGCATATTGTTATTGAGAAACTGTTGACTTATAAATAAGTTCAGGCTGTAGACAAGGAATTTATTATGGTTGGAGATTATACAGTTGTAACGCTTTGTGGTAGTACAAGGTTTAAGGATGAATTTATAAGCGTTCAAAAAGAATTGACATTAAAGGGCTATATCGTTATCAGTGTGGGTTTATTTGGACATTCTGGCGACGCAGAAGTCTGGGAAGGCATGTCGGAAAACACTTTGACGAAGACAAAAATAATGCTCGACGATATGCATAAACGCAAAATAGATATGGCAGATGAAATATTTGTTATAAATGTGGGTGGCTATATTGGCGAGAGTACTAGGTCTGAAATTGACTACGCTAAGCGTCATGGCAAAGTAATCAATTATTTATGTGAAATATAATGTTTTGCTGATTTTAATTGGCATGGCGATAAGGCATAGGGCAAAAATCATAGAAGGATGAGCATCTTTGCGTAGAGATATGATGATGTGCTATTACGAATAGTTTAGTTTAACTTCAACCTGATTTATGATAAAATTGTACTGTTGTATACATTTCGTCAATGAAAGTTGAAAGATAGGAGAAAATGTGAAAGATATCAAACGTATCACTACGGAAAATGCCGCATTTATTATGATCGACATGCAAGAAAAACTGTTGCCGGTAATCGATAATCATCAAGCGGTTATCGACAATAATATCAAGTTGCTCAAAGGCGCAAGAGAACTGGGTTTAAAGACTTTAGTCACAGAGCAATATCCAAAGGGCATGGGACCGACGGAAGCGAGCCTTTTAGAGGCGGCAGCCGGCATAGTTCCACTGCAAAAGCTGACTTTTTCGGTGTATGGCGACAATCGGGCGGAAATTGATGAACTCGTCAAGCGGGGGGTAGACACCTTTATCCTGTCCGGTATAGAGGCGCATATCTGCGTTTATCAAACGGCTAAAGATCTCTTAAATAAGGGCCTAAATGTCTATTTGGTTTACGATGCACTGGGCTCGCGCAACCCGCAAAACCACGCCCAGATACTCGCTACGTTGCGCAGTATGGGCGCGTTTGTAATACCGACGGAAACGCTATTATTTGAACTGATGGTAGACTCGAAACACGATTCATTTAAGGTGATTTCAAAGTTAATTAAGTAGTATTCGAAGTAAAACAGCAGATGAAAAGTGGAGGAGAAAATGGAAAAAAACAATAAAGTGAATTTGGCAGATCCGTCGGCATTGGGATTATTTGGACTCGCAATGGTGACGTTAGTTGCGTCCTCGCAGAAACTCGGCTGGACGAGTGACGTATCGCTAATTTTGCCATGGGCGATTTTTTTAGGTGGCTTAACGCAAATCTTTGCCGGTATCAACGACGCCAAAAAGAATAAGGTGTTTGGTTCGACGGCGTTTTTCGGCTACGGCATGTTTTGGCTGGCAGTCGCCTTTACCTGGTTTATCACCAAGGGCGTATTCGGCGAAAATTTGATGACCAATGCAGATATTAAAGAGTTGGGCTTTGCCTTTATAGGCTATTTTATATTCTCGGTTTACATGACGGTGGCCGCGACCAAGACGACAAAAGTATTGTTTACGATATTCTTTTTAATCGATTTGTTATTCTTGGGATTGTCGCTGAGCGTCGTCTGGGATATTGAATTCGGTCACACATTGGCTGCCTATTCGGAGTTCTTAATCTCGATGTTTAGCTTTTACGCTTCAGCCGCGCATGTCATCAACGATACCTTTGGCAGGGAAGTGCTGAAACTCGGCAAGTTATAAATAATCATTTGTCTACAGTCTGAACAAAAGCCCTTGAACAGGGCTTTCGTTATGTAAAAAAGTTGGGGCAGGTTTTGCTACCCCAACTTTTATTGTATAGCTTGTAAAACTATTCCAAGTATCAATTACTTGTAAAGTGGACCGTATTCCAGGCAAGCTCTGTAATCGGCTGCCTCTAGGTCGTTTGTGCCAAATGCCGCCCAGGCGTGCGGACGATAAATGTCTTCTTCGGCGACATTGTGCATTGAAACCGGAATGCGCAGCATAGAAGCCAATGTAATGAGGTCTTTACCGATGTGACCATAGGCGAATGCGCCGTGGTTGGCACCCCAGTTTGCCATTACTGAATAGACGTCTTTAAAGCTGCCCTTGCCGGTGAGGCGCGGTGCAAACCAAGTCGTCGGCCAAGTTCTGTCCGTTCTGTGGTCGAGCGTCTGGTGCATTTCGTCGTCTAATGTAACGGAGTGACCTTCGGCAAACTGCAGTACCGGACCGACGCCGTCGACGATGTTGACGCGGATCAGTGTAATCGGCATTTCGGCTTGTGTCTTAAAGTGAGACGAGAATCCGCCGCCTCTAAAGTATTCGTAGTTTGCACGACACCAGTCAGTTGCGTCGAGCATTGCCTTAATATCGCTATCTTCGACATCCCACCACGACTTCATGCAGCCTTCGCCGTTGCCGTTCTTGACGACGCCCGAACCGTCCAGTGCAGCAGAACCGGAATTGATAAGGTGCAAGAATCCGTTAGCCGCTAAACCAGTCGGTTTTCTGCCGCAGACGCGCTCGACTGCCTCGGGGCTCCAATAGGTTCTGACGTCGGCAAAGACTGACGCCGCACCGGTTAAGTGCTTGGCGAACATCATTGCAACAGCATTTAGAGTGTCGTTTTCAGTGGCGAAAGCAGACGGTTCTTTTTTGCCATTCCAGTCAAAAGTCGACGTTAAAATGGCCTCTGAGAAGTCGGCGTTGGGCAACCAGTCAGTCCACATGCGCTGACCTTGGAAACCGCCGGCGACGGCATTTCTACCGAGTGCTTCTTCATTCCAGCCGAGTTCGGCAAGTTTTGGATTGCCGTATAAGATATCGCGCATAACAATTGTCAATTTGGCGATAAACGACCAATCGTCTTCCGGCGCGATAAATTTAGATTTGGTGACGACGTCCGGTAATTGCTTGCCGGCGTTGGTGTCGTAACCTTCTTTACAGTAAGTTTTGATCCAGTCGAGTGCTTTTTCGTATTCGGCGGGGTCGTAAATTTCGAGGTTGATTCGTCTCAACAGTTCGGTCATATCGACGTATTCTGTGCGAATGCCGAGGAATTTTTGGAAAAATGCCGGATCGCTAAACGAACCCATGATGCCCATTGAAACGGCGCCGAGGTTGACATATGACTTGTTTTTCATTTCGCCGACGGCAACCGCAGCTTTGGCAAAGCGTAGAATTTTTTCTTCGACGTCGGCGGGGATTGACGTGTCGTCGGCGTCTTGGACGTCGTGACCGTAAATTGAAAATGCCGGCAATTTCTTTTGGGCGTGTGCTGCCAAGACGGCAGCTAAATAAACTGCGCCGGGGCGCTCTGTTCCGTTAAAGCCCCAAACTGCCTTTGTCGTCGTCGGGTCTAAGTCCATCGTTTCACTGCCGTAGCACCAGCACGGCGTAACGGTTAATGTAGCCGTTACGTTTTCGGCTGAAAACTTGTCGGCGCAGGCGGCAGCCTCGGCAGCGCCACCGATTGTGCTGTCGCTGATGACGCATTCTACCGGCGTGCCATCGCAGTATTTAAGTTTACTGGAAATTAAGTCTGCCGCCGCTTTTGCCATGTTCATCGTCTGTACTTCTAAACTCTCTCTGACGCCACCCCATCGTCCGTCGATGGTCGGGCGAATGCCAATTTTAGGTTTTCTCATATTGCCTCCTCCTGTAATATGGTTGAATATTGTCCATAGGCGCGTTGCCACGCCGCTGTGTCCGTCGGGTGATAGGTCTTTGGTTCTGTTGAGCGCCTGATGATTTGGCGCGCTTCGTGAATGTCTTTGATCGCACCGGAAGCCATTAACTGAACGGCAACATTGCCCAAAGCACTGGCTTCAATTGGACCGGCAACTACTTTTTTAGCCGTTGCGTCGGCGATCATCTGGCAGAGTATTTCGGCTCTGGTACCGCCGCCGATAATGTGTATGGTATCGTAGGCTTTATTTGTGCACGTCGCGATGTTTTCAATCGATTCGCGGCATTTCAGCGCTAGACTCTCATAGATTATGCGCAAAATTTGAGCGCGACTCTGCGGTACAGTTTGATTGGTTTTTTTGCAAAAGTCGACGATGCGCTGCGGTATGTCACCGGGGCTTAAGAATTCTGCGGCATTTGGATCGATAAATGCACTGTGCGGCTCGGCGCTCATTGCCATTTTGACAATTTCATCAAATGAATAGTCGTCGCCTTGTAGGGCGTAGTGCCGCTTTGCCTCTTGAATAGTCCACAGTCCGGTAATGTTTTTAAGGAAGCGCACCGTATTGTTATAGCCGCCTTCATTGGTTAGGTTATAGCGCTTGCTCAAGTCGTTTATGATGGGTCGCTCCAGCTCTGTGCCGACCACTGCCCAAGTGCCCATTGAGATAAATAAAAAGTCTTTCTGCTCTGCCGGCACGGCGATTACTGCGCATGCCGTATCGTGACCGCTGCCGCTAATGACGTCGATGTCGTAGCCCAGTTCATTGGCTATTTCAGGGCGCAGCTTGCCGATTGTCCTACCAGATGGCGTGATGTCGCCGAGCAGCGCGCTGTCAATATTTAAAGTCTCTAGCATTTTTTTCTGCCAATCGGCATTGGCGTGATCCAGCATTTGCGTCGTCGAGGCAATCGAAAACTCCCATGCCATTTTACCCGATAACAGGTAGTTGAATAGGTCGGGCATCAACAGCAACTTGTCGGCAGCCTTTAATAATTCGGGGCGCTCTTTTGACAAGTAGTAGAGTTGAAATAATGTATTTAATGCCATAAATTGGATGCCGGTCTTTTGGTAGAGTTGGTCTTGCGGTATGATTTTACAGACGACCTCGATCATGCCTTCGGTTCTGCTGTCGCGATAGCATACCGGATTTTGTAGTAATGCACCGTAGCGGTCGATTAAACCGAAGTCGACGCCCCAGGTATCAACCGAAATGCTGTCGAGTGATATTTCGTTACACAAATGTAAAGAATGCTTGATTTCTTGAAAAATGGCGAGTGCATTCCAATAGAGGGTGCCGCACAGTTCGATTGCACGATTGTCAAAGCGATGTATTTCTTCGAGAGAAATATACTTTTCCTCAGTGCCTTCAAGCTTGCCGAGCATTGCCCTGCCGTTGGATGCGCCTAAGTCAATTGCCAGTACGCGTTTCATACAAAGTCCTCTCTTGCATCGTGTAGCTGCGTTATTGTCATACCACAATTGTAATATATAAATTCACTTTTAACAATAGTTCAGTGATTAGTTGTGAAAAAAATCATGAGCATTTTAACTTAACGCCAAAAAATTAGACAATTCAGAAAATAGATAAAGTGTGTAATTACAAGGTTTTTAGTGGTTTTTGAGCACATTGGAAACATCAATTAATCACAAAAAATCACAAATAATCACAAATGTTAGTCGTATGGCATATTGAATATTTTTTTGGCAAATGATATAATTTAACTCAGAATATTTGCACAGTTGTACTGGAAATGAAAAGTGTTGAAGATTTTTAGTAGTTTTGACATTTTTTAGTCATGTTGGTAGCATTCTTGGATTGTTAAATTCATCGCGTAGAATAGTAAGGAAGTCGTATGAATAAGATTTTAGAATTAAAGGACATTGACAAGTCTTTTCCCGGTGTACACGCCTTAAAGACGGTCAGTCTGGATTTGAACGAAGCTGAAGTACTGGCTTTAGTCGGTGAAAACGGCGCCGGCAAATCCACGCTGATGAAGATTATTTCGGGCGTCTATCAGGAAGATTCCGGCGAGATGTACTTCAAGGGTGAAAGAGTTCGCGTCGACAACACTAAGATGGCGCAGGAAATGGGCATTGCAATCATTCACCAAGAGCTCAACCTGATGAATGACTTGACAGTTGCGCAGAATGTCTTTTTGGGACGTGAGGGAAAATCGTTTTTTACAAACGACGCCGTCATCAATAAGAAGACACAGGAATTGTTGGATTTATTTAAGATTACGTTTAAGCCAACTGACAAAGTTGGCGACTTGACGGTCGGCAAGCAACAGATGGTCGAAATCGTCAAGGCGGTATCTTACGAGTCGAGCGTTTTAATTTTAGACGAGCCGACGGCGGCGCTCACCGAAACTGAGATCAAAGAGTTATTTCACATTATGCTAAACTTGCAGAGCAAGGGCATTGCGATGATTTACGTATCGCATCGCATGAATGAAATCGAAGAGATTAGCGATCGCATTACGGTCTTGCGCGACGGAGAAAAAATTAAGACGTTTGTCACAAAGGAAACGCAGTTAGACGACATTATTGAAGCGATGGTCGGTCGTACAATATACGCTGAACCAAAGCAGCAGAGCAATGTGGCGGCTGATGCCCCCGTCGTGCTCGAAGCCAAGAACTTGTCGTCAGATGTCGTTAAAGACGTCAGCTTTGAGCTTAAAAAGGGCGAAATTTTAGGCTTTGCCGGTCTGATGGGGGCAGGGCGAACAGAAGTCGCCAGAATTTTATTCGGCGCCGACCCGAGAAAGACCGGGCAAATATTTTTGAATGGTCAAGAATTGACTATCAAGTCGCCTAAAGACGCCGTCAATTCGGGCATTGCCTACTTGTCGGAAGACCGCAAGCGCTACGGTTTGGCGCTCGGCTTATCGGTTGCCGACAACATGGTTATGGCAGACATGGACAATTTCGTCACTACCGGTTTTGTCAACGACCGCAAAATTCAAAAGGTCGCAGATGAGTACATTGAAAAAATAGCAATTAAGACGCCGAGCATAAGTCAGCTAATTAAGAATTTGTCCGGTGGTAACCAGCAAAAGGTAATCATTGCCAAGTGGTTGATAAAGGACTGCGAGGTCATCATCTTCGACGAGCCGACGCGCGGCATTGACGTCGGCGCGAAGAGCGAGATTTACAAGCTGATGAACGAACTGGTGGCAGAGGGCAAATCGATTATTATGATTTCATCTGAACTGGAAGAAGTTTTGCGCATGAGCGATCGCATCGTGGTAATGTGCGAGGGCAAGTGTACCGGCGTACTCGACATAGCCGACGCCGATCAAGAAACGATTATGAAGTATGCGACGATGAGAGATTAAGGGGGAGCTTTTGAACAAGAATGGTTTATTTGGTAAAGTGGGCTTACAACAACTACTCGCCCCGTTAGCGCTAGTTATTCTATACATATTTTTTAGTATCTTTGGCAATCAATTTTTCACATTTGCAACACTCATTAGTATTCTCGACAGAACCTACTACATTGCATTATTGGCATTTGGTATCACTTTTGTAATCATTACGGCGGGCATCGACTTATCGATTGGTACAGTGATGATGTGCGCGGCGCTGTTGGGCGGTTACGCTTACAACGTTTTAGGTTACGATATCATATCGTCGATGATCTTTGTGGTATTTATCGCAACGCTATTTGGCTTAATTAACGGCGTTTTAGTCGCCAAATTGAAATTGCCGCCATTTATCGCAACGCTCGGCGTGATGATGATGTCGCAGGGTCTTGGTTCGATTATCACCAAGGTACAAACGCAGCGCTGGCCGACGGCATTTGATACCGATGGTTGGTATAAATCGGTATTTTATAAGACGCAATCCAGCGCCAGCTTGCCAAATGGCTTCCCCAGTGGTATCATTTTTGTGGCAATTATGTTTATCATAGCCTACTTGCTGCTGAACAGGACGAAGTTTGGTCGCTACACATTTGCAATTGGTTCAAATGAAGAGGCGGTCAGATTGTCGGGTGTCGACGTGGCGAAGTGGAAAATCATGGTCTATACAATTTGTGGTTTCTTCGTGGGCTTGGCTGCCATCGTCTATTCGGCGACTTACTCGACGATTATTCCCGGTACTGGTACCGGCGAAGAAATGAAGGCGATCGCCTCAGTTATCATCGGCGGTACGACGCTTTCTGGTGGTGTCGGTACGATGTCTGGAACGCTAATCGGCGCATTGTTGATGTCAGTACTGGGTACGGGCTTGATGTCGCTCGGCTTGCCGCAGCAATATCAAACGTTCTTTACCGGATTCGTCGTCATCTTGGCGGTATTGTTAGACATCTATCGCTCCAAGAAGTTGGGCATCAAAAAATAACGATTTAAAGTGATGACACTTTAAATATATCTGAAAGGAGAGCTGTATGAAAAAGTTTTTAGCATTATTATTGGTATTAGTAATGGTCTTCTCGCTGACCGCTTGTAAACGAGAAGAACCGAAGCCAGCGGAGACGACTGCGGCGCAAAAAACTGACGCGCCGGCAGAGACGACTGCTGCACAAACGCAAGCACCTGAAACGACTGCTGCAACGGGTGAAAAACCATATGTAGCCGTTATTTCTAAAGGCTTCCAACACCAATTCTGGCAAGTTGTTAAAAAGGGCGCAGAACAAGCTGGCGCAGACCTCGGCGTAGAAGTTTCATTTGACGGACCTCCGTCTGAAAGCGATATCAACATTCAAGTTGACATGCTCAAGAACGCTATGACGAAGAACCCTTCTGCAATCGCACTCGCTGCACTCGATACTTCAGCAGTATTAGAACAACTTAACGAGTCGATGAACAAAAATATTCCAGTTGTCGGATTTGACTCAGGTGTTCCGAATGCACCGGAAGGATCAATTTACGCAACTGCTTCTACAAACAACTACGCTGCAGCAGCATTGGCAGCAGAAGAATTGTTTAAGTCTGAAGCGTTCCAAGCAAAGTTGGCTTCAGGTGAAAAAATCGTCGTCGGCGTATTGTCGCAAGACGCTACGTCTGAATCAGTTACAAAGCGTACTTCAGGTTTTGTCGACAAGTTAGCTGAATTAGTTGAAGCGGCAGATGGCTTCTCTGGTGCAGTTGAAGTCGTCGGTCACACCAACTACGCAAAGGCTGCAGAGCAAGATGTCAAGTTGACAATCGACGTTAACGTTCCGGCTACGCCGTCTGCAACAGACATGAAATCAGCAGCTGACACTTTGTTAGCTAAGCAAGGCATCGTCGCTATTTACGGTTCTAACGAAGGTGCTGCAAACGGTATTTTGGCAGCTTCATCAGACGGATCTGACTTCGATAAAGAGAATGGTAAGTTTAAAGACATTTTAGCAATCGGTTTTGATGCTGGTAAAACGCAAAAGACTGCCGTTACAAATGGTTGGTTCTACGGTTCAATCACGCAGGATCCGTACCAAATCGGTTACCAAGCAGTTAAGTTAGCAGTTGATGCTATCAACGGCGTTCCGGCTGAGAGCCCAATCGTTGACACAGGTGCAAAATTCTACAACAAAGACAACATCATGAAACCTGAAATCGACGAATTAGTTTACGAATAATTTAACAGATTAAAAAAGGCCGTCTTGTGACGGTCTTTTTTTTAAAGATTAGCTTGCTTAGTCAATTTGTTGAGTTCAATATTTAACCCCTTATTTTCGGTTATGATGTGATTAAAACTCTGCGCAGTGCCCAGTTTACACATAAAATTTTGATCCATTTTAGAGCTGTCGAACAGCAAAATGACTTTGTTGCTATTGGCGATAAATTTATTTTTTATGTAGTACTCTTCTTCGCTGGAATCGGTGGCGCCGATATCTCTGTTAAAGCCGCGACACGATAAAAATGATATGTCGGCGTGGTAACGACTGATAAACTCGAGTGCCGAAACGCCAATCAGCGATTTGTGATTATCTTTTAGAAAGCCGCCCGTGCAATAAACTTTTATTCCCGGGTATTCGGACAGGGCGATGGCAGTTTTTAAACCATTGGTAATAATTTTTAGATTGTTAAAATTCTTCAATTCTAACGCCAATGTATAGACGGTCGTGCTGGAGTCCAAAAAGAGCGTCATGCCGTCGTTGATGTGATCGATTGCAATTTTAGCAATTTTTTGT
>PDWJ01006741.1_pt1 | contig 13237 bp, 9 predicted proteins | sample 1430881 | NCBI WGS metagenome assembly PDWJ01 (sample SAMN01162460, study PRJNA174530) | Oral metagenome, whole genome shotgun sequencing project. | biome: Marine environment; feature: Marine mammal; material: Swab sample of the gingival sulcus; isolation source: swab sample of gingival sulcus... | reverse complement strand
AAAGCCGCTGAAGATGGAAAATGGACGGAAGAGCTGATTCTTGATCAGCCCATACCGGATGATCCGCAGGTGCGTTACGGCGTTCTGGAAAACGGTCTGACCTATTATGTCCGTTCAAACAGCCGCCCTTCGGGAACGGCGGAGCTGCGTCTGATCGTTAAGGCCGGCTCCCTGCTGGAAGATGAGGATCAAAAGGGTCTGGCTCATTTTCTTGAACACATGCTGTTCAACGGAACCCGGCGCTTTCCGGAAAATGAACTGATCGATGTTCTGGAATCGTTCGGTATGGAATTCGGGCCGGATATTAATGCCTACACCTCTTTTAGTGAAACAGTCTACAAACTGAATGTACGCAGTGACAATGAAGAGCAGTTTCTGACAGGTCTTGATGTTCTGGAAGAGTGGGCCTTTCACGCGCGTCTTGATGAGGATGAGTTTGAAAAGGAGCGCGGTGTTATTCAGGAAGAATGGAGAGTTGGACGCGGGGCCGATGCCCGCATGCTGGATAAAATGTATCCGGTTCTCTTTCAGGGTTCCCGGTACGCAAAGCGTCTGCCTATCGGCGATATGGAAGTGGTTAAGAACGCGCCGGTGGAAGCGCTCCGGCGTTTTTACCGTGACTGGTACAGACCCAATCTGATGGCGGTTGTGGCTGTTGGTGATTTTGATTCTGACGAAACAGTAAAGCTTATACGCGAGCGTTTTTCCGGGTATTCCAATCCTGTTAATGTCCGGCCGCGGCCCGAGTTTCTTATTCCCGATCATGAAAACACTCTGGCTGTAAAGGTTCAGGACAAGGAGGCGGTACACAGCTCTGTGCAGCTTTATGTAAAGCATAAACCTTTCCGTGCTGAATACCGAAGCGACGTAAGAGAGGAACTGTCGGAGCAGCTGTTTTACATTATGCTTAACCGGCGCCTGACCGAGATCAGCCGCCGCGAAAATCCTCCGTTTTTATATGGTTACAGTTTTACTTCTCCGTTCAGCCGAACCTGTTCCCTGGCCGGGCTTGCGGCTTCGGTTCCTGAAAATGCCGTACAGGAGGGGCTTGAAGCATTAGTGGCTGAGGCTGAAAGGGTTCAGCGTTACGGTTTTTTGAAGGTGGAACTGGATCGGGCCAAAACCGATGTTATGAGTTATTTTGAAAATTACTGGAAACAGCGCGGCGATCTGGAATCCAGAGATTTAATTCCGGCCTATGTTGACGCGTTTATTAACGGCGACGCTTTTCCTTCCATTGACTGGCAGTGGGAAACCATGCAGCAGGTTCTTCCCGGTATTACGCTGGAAGATGTAAACAGCTCGGCGGGAATTCTTTTAAGCGATCTTAACCGGGTGATTGTTGTGAACGGACCCGAGTCAGAAACTCTGAACGTGCTGGATGAAGAGAAGCTTCCCGCCCTGATAGCGGCTCTTGAAAAGCGTTCGCTGAAAAAGTGGGAAGATAAAACACCGCAGGGGCCGCTGGTTTCTGAACGGCCTCAACCCGGAAAAATTGTGTCCCGCGGAGTTATACCGGGTACAGACATTCAGGAATGGACTCTTTCTAACGGCGCCCGGGTACTTTTGAAAAAAACAGATTTCCGCAGGGATGAAATTCTTTTTCAGTCGGTAAGCCCCGGAGGTTTGTCTTTAGTGGATGATGCCGACTATATTTCCGGATGGCTGGCGGTGCAGGCTGCCGAAGAAAGCGGTCTGGGCACTTTTTCGGCGGACGCTCTGGAAAAGGTGCTGACGGGAAAGAATGTGTCTCTGAGCGTTTATATTCAGGAAACATACGAGGGTTTGAGCGGCTCGGCAACTCCGGAGCATCTGGAAACTCTTTTTCAGCTGATTTATCTGCGTCAGGGGGCGCCCCGGGCGGACAGTGAAGCCTGGTCTGTTCTGATGAACCGTATGACCGAAGCGCTGCGCAACAGAGATGCCTCTCCTTCCACCCGGTATGAAGATCTGGTCTGGCAGACAGTGTACGACAACCATTTGCGCAGCCTTCCGGTAACACTTGAACGCCTGGAGGACGCTGATTCTGAACGTGCCGCGGAAATTTTTACCGAACGGTTTTCCAGTGCCGGGAATTTTACTTACGTTTTTGTGGGTGATTTTGATTTTCAGGAGATGGAACATCTGGTTTCTGTCTGGCTGGGCGCTCTGCCGGCGGGAAATCCGGATGAAACCTGGGCGGACAGAGAAATGCGCAACCGGACGGATTCCCGCCGGGTCAGCCTGAAGGCGGGCCTTGAACCGCTGAGCCTGGTCAGCCAGATATGGCTTGGCGAATGGGACGGCAGTTTTATTGAACGCTACCGCATTCAGTCTCTGGCCTCCGCTCTGCAGATGCGTTTGACAAAAACAATCCGCGAAGAATACGGCGGCACCTATACAGTTGGTGTTTATCCGCATCTGACCCTGCAGCCGCATGCTGATTACCGGTTTATTATCCGCTATTCATGCAGTCCGGAACGTGTAGGGGAATTAAGCGCCAAAGTTAAGGAAATAGTGGATGAGTGGCGTCAGTCGGAGCCGGAAAAGAAATATGCCGCGGATGTAGCAGAGTCACAGAAAAAGGCGCTGAAAGAGAAACTGGAACGCAACAACTGGTGGCTTGGACAGATTGTTTTTGCCGCGGTTTCGGAAACACCGGTTGATCAGCTTCTGAACCGCACGGCACTCTACAATACACTTTCTCCGAAAGTGCTCAGTAATACGGCGCGGAAGTATCTTGACGACAGCCGCTACATAGAAGCGGTACTGTATCCCGACAAGGTTGGTGAATAGTTTTCTAGTAACGGCTGCGGCGCTCGCGGGCTCTTTCTACCGGATCGGGATGGCCTTTCCGGGCGCTGGCCTGAACAACAATGAAAACAGCAAGGAGTACAACATAGAGGATCCATATCCAGCTTGAGGTATTTGAAGGGAAGTACCCAACCGTACCCTGGTAGATAAGAAAAGTTCCCAGAAGGGAAGTCATTACAAGAACAAGAACTTTATAGAGGGGCAGGGTTATAAGTCCGGCCAGCAGCCCGGCTCCCAGCATCCACAGGGTACTTTCCAGGCCGGGGGAAACGGAAGGAATATACTCCAGAGCCGCGGCAGCTGTTACAACGCCGGCTGTCATTCCGGCAAGAAACAAACTGAACCGTATAAGAAAATTGGAAGCCACGCCCAGAGCCAGCCCCAGGATAATACCCAGTATAACACCCAGATTCATGTTGCCTGTTGTTTCCGCAATCCAGAGTCCCAGAGTCATACCCAGACACAGGCCTATAATAAACAGGGAAATCCGGAACAGGCGGTATCCCAGTAATCCCAGAAATAAACCGAGAGGAATAATTATCCAGCTGTAGGTACCCAGAAACAAATTCAGTTCCACTTGAAGCTCCTTATCTATACAGTACAGCAGATTAACAGAAATTCTGAGGATTTGGACAGATTGCGGCGGAACAGATTGCGTTTTTTTGTCAACAAAGGAGTGTTTGGTAAAAAAAGTGCATTATTTTTTGAAAAAACAGATATGCATCGACTGAAGAGGGTGAAATTCACGCTTTAATAGGTGAAAACGGGGCCGGGAAATCAACGCTTATTAAAATTCTTTCCGGTGTTTATCAACCGGATGCCGGCGGAGAAATGCGGATTGGCGGCCGTGTGGTAGAAAGTTTGACACCCCTTGAGGCCCTGCAGAACGAAATAGCGGTTATTTATCAGGATTTTTCCCTTTTCCCCAATCTGACTGTTATGGAAAATATTGCCCTGGAACAGTCGGTAAAGAAAAATGACACTTTTGTCGACTGGAGCGCCATGGAAAGAATTTCCCGGGATGCTCTGGATCAACTTGATGTGGACATTGACATAGACGCGGTACTGGGTGAATTGTCTGTTGCAAAACAGCAGCTGGTGGCCATTGCCCGGTCTCTGGCCAATAATGCCCGTCTGCTTATTCTGGACGAACCCACGTCCGCTCTTTCCAATAATGAAGTAATAAAACTTTTTGAGATTATGCGTTCTCTCAAGAAAAAAGGTATGGCACTTCTTTTTATCAGCCATAAACTGGACGAGCTTTTTGCCATTTCAGACAAGTTCACCATTTTGCGGGATGGAAAGTACATTGGCACCTACAGCGAAGATGAGCTGGATGACGAGCAGCTTATTTCCCTTATGGTGGGCCGTAAGATTGAATACAGGGTTTATCCTAAAAATCAGAAGGATGATCCCCTTCTGGAGGTTAAAAACTTTTCCAAAAAGGGGAATTTCCGGGATATCAGTTTTACCCTGCACAGAGGGGAAATTCTGGGTATTACCGGACTGGTCGGTGCCGGAAGAACAGAGGTGGTGCAGTCCATATTCGGACTGAATCCGCCCGAGAAGGGAAAGCTCTTTCTGGAAGGGCGGGAAATTGCCAATAAATCGCCCAGTGACGCGGTAAAAGCGGGCTTTTCCTTTGTTCCGGAAAACCGGCTGCAGGAAGGACTTGTGCTGAGCAAGTCCATTGAAGACAATATTTCCCTGACAATGCTGGAGGCCCTGAGCGGGCCGGGGAGTCTGGTGGACCGGAAGGAAAAAAACAATTTAACGCTGAAGTGGATGGAAAAACTTGAAATACGCCCCTTCCTTCCAAAGATGCTCACGTCCAAGCTTTCCGGCGGTAATCAGCAGCGTGTGGTTATTTCCAAATGGCTGGCCACGGATCCCAAGGTGCTGATAGTGGATGAACCCACCAACGGCATTGACATTGGAGCTAAATCAGAAATTCACAAACTGCTCAGGGATCTTGCGGAAAGCGGTCTGGGTATTATCATTATTTCTTCAGAGCTTCCCGAAATACTGGCCATTGCCGACAGGGTTGTGGTTATGCGGCACGGACGTATTACGGCCGAATTCCCCTGCGAGGGAATCAGTCAGGAAGACATAATGAGTAAGGCTTTATAGGTATACAGATGGAACTTAAAAAAATAAGGAAAAGGAAAGAACTTCCCATTCTTGTTACACTTGTTGTTCTTTCAGTTATTATTTCAGCAGCTAATCCGGCCTTTCTGACGCTGGAAAACTTTCTGGACATACTGAAAAGCAATCTGGTTCTGGGCATTATGTCTCTGGGCATGCTTATGGTGCTTCTGACCGGCGGGATTGATGTTTCGGTATCGTCGGTTATTACGGCGGTAACGGTTATTACGGGTCATTCCCTGATGAACTGGAGTTCCAGCCTTTACTTTACCATTCTTGTTGCGGTAGTCAGCGGTACATTAATGGGGCTTGGTAACGGCCTGTTAATTGCCAAACTGAAAATTCCTCCCATTGTGGCAACCCTTGGAACCATGAGCGTTATTCTGGGGCTGGTGCTCTACATAACCAACGGTACATGGATGACGGGCATTCCCCAGTCCTTTATTGATTTCGGACGCCGGAATTTACTGCGGTTTTCCGGTAAGGACGGTCAGGTGCTCGGGCTTCCCGTACAGATACTGTTTTTTATGGTGGCTGTATTATTGACATGGTTTGTTTTACGCAGAACCGTTGTCGGCCGGGGTATTTATGCAATTGGCGGAAACAAGGATTCAGCTGAGAGAATGGGTTTTAAGCCGGAGCGTATTCTGATTTTTGTTTATGCCTTTGAGGGATTTCTGATCGGTCTGGCGGCTGTTGTGCATACCTCCATAATGAGGCAGGTTGACCCGAACGCTTTTCTGGGGTTTGAAATGCAGGTTATTGCCGCGGTGGTTCTGGGCGGAGCCAGTGTTCTTGGGGGTTACGGTACAATTCTGGGAACCCTTATCGGTGTATCCCTGTTTTGTGTTATTAATAACGGACTTATTCTGATGCACATTCCAACATTCTGGCAGAAAATTGTGGTGGGCATTATTATTGTCGGTTCCATCAGTATTGATATGGTGCAGAAACGCCGGGCCGATCGGAATAAAACCCGGGTTGATGTGGAGTAAGCCGCTATGAAAGAGAATTTGCAGAAAATAATTAAAAGCAAGGAAGCCATTCTTTTCATTATTTTTCTGGTTGTGTTTTCGTTTATGTCCATTCTTTCACCGGATCGGTTTTTAAGCCTGTATAATTTTCAGTCAATGGCTTATCAGCTGCCCGAGTTCGGAATTCTGGCTTTGTCCATGATGATTATCATTGTAACGGGCGGCATTAATCTTTCGGTTACTTATACGGCTACGCTGTCAATGATAGTGGGGGGCCTGGTGATGTCGCAGATTTTTGCGGGAAGCGGAATGGGCGGGGCGGCTGTTCTGGCCGGTATCCTGCTGATGCTCTTAACTTCCCTTGTCTGCGGAGTTTTTAACGGGTTTGTTGTTGCCTATATAGGTGTTACTCCCATGCTGGCCACTCTTGGCGCCATGACGCTTTTTGAGGGGATCAGCCTTCAAATAACCAAGGGCGGGGCCATTTCCGGGTTTCCTCTGGAGTTTATTAAAATTGGCAACGGGACTGTCCTGGGCGTTCCAATTCCCATGCTTGTTTTTCTGCTGATTCTGGCCTTTGTTTACCTTTTTCTGGAACGCAGCAGGCTTGGAAACACACTGTACATGATTGGGAGCAATCCCAGAGTAACCAGATATTCGGGTATTAATGTCAGAAAAAATCTGTTTATTACGTATCTTGTAGCCAGTGTTCTGGCCGGAATTGCCGGAGTTCTGATGGCTTCGCGGTATAATTCGGCCAAGGAGTCTTACGGTTCTTCCTATCTGCTTCAGGCTGTATCCGCGGCTGTTCTGGGCGGAACCAGTATTGCCGGAGGTGAAGGCCGGGTTGTGGGTACGGTTATTGCCGTTCTGATTATTCAGGTAATTTCCAGCGGTTTGAACATAATTGGATTGAACCGGTATTTAACAAATGTGGTAATGGGTTTGATTCTGATTGTTGTTTTGACAATCAATTTTATTGCTGCTCAGGGGCGGCAGGATTAAACGGGAGTAACGGCCGTGAGGCCGAAAATAAATAGGAGGAGAACTGTGATGAAAAAAGTTCTTTATGTTCTTTTGGTTTTGACTCTTTGTACCGGAGCACTCTGGGCAAACGGGTCTTCGGAAAAGGGCGGTGAAAGTGACGAAGTAACAATTGTTGTCATGCCGAAACTTGTGGGCATTCCTTATTTCAATGCTTCAGAGGTGGGCGCTCTTCAGGCCGGCAAGGATTTGGGTGTCAAGGTTATTTATACCGGCCCCACCACAGCCGATGCCGCCGAACAGGTGCGGATGCTTGAAGATTTAATCAGCAAAGGTGTGGATGCTATCTGTGTTGCGCCGAATGACGCCGCGGCCATGACCCCGGTTCTTATGAAGGCCAAGAATGCGGGTATTACAGTTCTGGACTGGGATACTCCCGCCGATCCTTCCGTTGTGGATCTTTCTGTTCACCAGATTGATGACCAGCAGTACGGAGAGCATGTGTGGGATCTTCTTGTTGAAGAAATGGGCGATACCGGAGACTACGCCATTGTAACCGGAGGACTTTCCGCTGCCAACCTGAACTCCTGGATCGATGCCGGCCTGGCCTATGCCAAAAAGGCTTATCCCGGTTTGAATCTTGTTACCGAAAGAGTGCCTTCGGATGAGAAACAGCAGCTGGCTTATCAGAAAACCCTGGACCTTATCAAGGCTTATCCCAATCTTAAAGGTGTTGTGGGTGTAAGTACTCCGGCTCCCCTTGGCGCAGCTCAGGCTGTTCAGGAGAAAGGACTCAGCGATAAAATTGCGGTTGTGGGAACTTCCCTGCCGACCGATTCCGGTCCGTATCTGGAAGACGGTTCTCTTCGGGTGGGAACTCTGTGGGATCCCTCCAAACTGGGTTATCTGACAGTTGTTCTGGCCAATGATCTGCTTAACGGCAAGAAGCCTGTTGACGGACAGATGGTGGAAAATGTCGGCAAAATTACAGTTTGGCCTGATGGACGGACTGTTATTATGGGACCGCCGGCCGACTTCCTGAAAGATAATTACGCTTCGTACGAGTTCTAGTTTTTTATCCCGGGGAGAAGACTTTTCTCCCCGGGTATGGTAGACAGGAGTAGATGGAGTATCGTTCAAAAGAGGATAATTACTTTAAATATCTGCCCATTGCCGAAAAAGATGAACTCTGGCAGCTGTTTACCACCACAGTAGGATATACCACCATAAAACCGGGAGAAGCCTATCCGTATAAGGCTGACGAACACCCGCCTTCTTATACGCGCAACTGGAACAGCGGCCGTATTCTTAATGAATATCAGTTTGTGTATGTACTTCAGGGTTCCGGACGGTTTCGGACTTTTCTTGGAGAAACAACCATTACTCCCGGAACGGTGCTGCTGCTTGTTCCCGGAGAACGGCACTGGTATCAGCCGGATGTGAGTACAGGGTGGTCTGAATACTGGATAGGATTTCGCGGCGAATGGGCTGACAAGCTGCTGGAACGGAAATTCCTGGACAGGGAGAATCCTGTGTACAGACCAGGTGTGAGCAAGTTTTTACAGGAACTGTTTGAAGAAGCTTTGCTGCTTGTAAAATCCGAACCTCCTTGTATGCAGCAGCTTGTCAGTTCCCTCATTCCCCGCATACAGGCAAAACTGTATGCCGGAAGAAAGGCTGAGTACAGGAATAATGGAGAAGAATCTCTGTTTGAACGGGCACGTGTTCTTTTTGAAGAACATATCTGTGACAAATTTGATATAGAGGAAATTACAGATGTGCTGTCCGTGAATTATTATACTCTTAGAGAACATTTTAACCAGTATACAGGAATGTCGCCCTATCATTACTTTCTTCAGATGAAAATTAACCGGGCCAAAGAACTGCTGGAGAGGGGTGATATGAGTGTAAAGGAAGTTTCCTTTCGGCTGGCGTTTGACAGCCCGTATTATTTTTCCCGGCTTTTTAAGAAAAAAACCGGGGTATCCCCGTCCCGGTGGAATGGTTCAGAAATTTCCAGTGATTTGGAGTTATGGAAGGACAGTTCAAAATAATAAGAAGGAGAAAACAATAATGAAAAACGCTTTGGGAATTCACTACGGCAGCTTTGTTTCAAACTGGCTGGAGGATCAGCAGGATTTAATTGTCAAGGTGAAGAATCTGGGTTTTGACATGCTGGAGTACGGTGCTCCATGGCTGGCGGCTCAGAGTGACGGCAGCATTGCCGAGTTTCGGAAAATTGCGGAAGGTGAAGGGGTTCAGACGGCCCTGAGTCTGGGCTTGTCAACGGCTCAGGATATAAGCTCGCCTGATCCGGACATCCGTAATGCCGGTTTAAAATTCCTGACGGATCTGGCCCGTAAAATGCCCAGGGCCGGCGTGAAAATTTGCAGCGGCATAGTGCACGGAGCCTGGAACGGGAAAATTGCCGACTATGAGGAAAAATCCGCCCGCTGGGATATCAGTGTTAAAACCATGAAAGAGGCCTGTTCGGTTTTTGAGTCTGAAGGCGTAACTTTTAACGTGGAAGTTGTGAACCGCTTTGAAAATTTTCTTGTAAACGACTGCAACGAGTGTCTGAAGTATCTGGACGAAGTGGGCTCTCCGGCTCTGGGCGTACATCTGGACACTTTCCATATGAATATAGAGGAAGATTCCTTTACAGAGGCCATTCTAAAAGCCGGTAAAAGAATGGGACATTTCCATATTGGAGAGAATAACCGGAAATTTCCCGGATTGGGTAATCTGCCCTGGAAAGAGATTTTTTCCGCACTGGAAGCGGCGGATTATCAGAATGCCATTGTGATGGAACCCTTTGTCCGGCCTGGCGGAGAAGTGGGTTCGGCTGTCAGTCTGTTCCGCAACCTTATGGATCTGAGCGGTTATGAAGACTCCATTCGGCACTCGGTAGAATTTGTCCGTCAGTTAATGAGGTAGGTGTTGTTTCCCGTGCCGCCCTGGAGCTTCAGCCGGGCCGGGGCGGCAAGTTTTTTCGGGCCGTGTTATAGTTCTCTGAAATGAGGATGCAGAATCAAATCTTTTTTTCTTTTCTGGTGCTTATAGCCATTCCGTCTGTGGTGCTCTTTGCGTCGGTTGTTTTTATTTATTCAAAGACAGTTGAACGCCGTACACTTGAGGCTGGCGAACTTGTTGTGAGGGAATCTGTAAAGAGGGTGGATTTACGGCTGAATGAATACCGTAAAGCTTCCATGCAGGTTTATTATAACGATTCGGTTATGAGCAGTCTTCAGAATTCTGTTTCCAGCAATCTCCTGCCTGAGGCGGCCCGTAATAATATTTCCGGCATTCTTGCCACTATTATAAATGCGGACAAATATTTAATGTCGGCTGTTGTACGCACGGAAAGCGCGCTGATTTTGCAAGGTACAAATATTCCCGATATTTCCACGTGCATGGATGAATACTATGAAAAAGCCGCGGAAATACCCGGGCGTCTTGTCTGGATTCCTGCAGGGAAATATAAATCTGTATTCGGGCTGGAAGCCTGGTATTTTGGAGCAATGCGGCTGATACGCAAAGAAGGTGTTGAAATTGGCCAGCTGCTGTTTCTTGTCCGGGAAGCTTTTTTTGACGACATTTATGCCGGCGGAATACCGTCAAGCACCGGAAAGGATTATGTGCTTTCTCCTGCAGGTGTTGTTCTTTCTTCTTCGGATAAAACCTTGATAGGCGAAAACTGGCAGGCAGGCTGGGTTGAAGATATTATTCAGTCCGGGAATTTGTTTTACGGGCACCGGGTTACGAAAAATGACAGCGGCCGTGTTTATTATATTTTTGCCCGTTCCAGAGAATCCGGGTGGCTGTTTATTCGGGAATTAAGCGAAGCGGAAGTGTTTGCCGGTTTTATACCCATTCGCAGAAGTCTTGTTCTTTTTTTGCTTTTATATACGGTTTTTCTCGGGCTCATGTCCTTTATTCTGGCTTCAGGGCTTGGGCGGCCTTTAAAAGTATTGACAGCTTCTGTGGATAAAATCGGTTCGGGCTCCATGGAGATGTCCCGGTTGAGAAGCCGCTTTACCGGAGATGAAGTCCGCCGCCTGGAGGACAGTCTTTCAGAGATGACCTGCCGGATTCAGGGACTTCTGGATGATGTCGCGCGCGAAGAGCGCGCGAAAAATCAGGCAGAGCTTAAAGCACTTAGAAATCATATCAGCCCGCATTTTGTGTATAACGCTCTGGATACAATCCGGTGGATGGCCGTGATCAACAAACAGGATAACATTCGTGAAACAGTAACCGCTCTGGACCGGCTTCTGCGCTATGCGGCTGATACCGGTAAAGTTCTTGTCAGCCTGAAGGAGGAACTGGAAGTTGTTCAGGAATACGTTCTTATTCAGAACATGCGCTATCCTGATATTGTTATGCGCACCTCTGTTGACGAGGAGCTTCTTAATTTGAATGTCAACAAGTTCCTTTTGCAGACCATTGTTGAAAATTCGGTTGTTCACGGGTTCCGCAGTCTTGATAAAACAGGTGTTGTTGAAATTTCCGCAATAAGGGAGAATGATGTCCTTGTTATTTCAATACGTGATAACGGCTGCGGTTTTGATGTTTTGGAATTACAGCAGAACGACAGACCGCATACCGGGCTTGCAAGTGTGAATATGAGACTGGCGCTCAATTACGGACCGGGTTTTAATGCTTCTGTTAACAGCCGTCCCGGAGAGGGAACCCTGGTTACTCTGCGTTTACCGGTACTGGTGTAGATTATGGGATTTCGCGTAGGCATTGTCGATGATGAAAAGCTGGTGCTTTTTGGTATTCAGTCTTTGCTGGCCAGTGAAGATTCACCTTTCTCCGTCTGCGGAGTATGGCAGAACGCTTCGGAGGCGCTGGAAGCCTGTCTGAAGTCTCCGCCTGATCTTCTTCTGACAGACATAGGCATGCCGGGTATGGATGGTTTGGAGCTTATTACACAGCTCAAAAAGCAGCAGCTGCCGACAAAAATAGTTGTGTTGAGCTGTCATGATGAATACGAGCTGGTGCATAAGGCTTTTGTTTTGGGAGCCGATGACTACATTCTGAAAAAAGATATTAATAAAGACTCCCTGCTTGAAGTTCTTTCCCGGATACTGCCTTTGGGCACGGTGCAGCGGGGCGAGCTTCCGCAGCGCTGCCGCAGCTTTGAAGCTTTTGCGGCGGAGAACAGTTCTCCCGGTGTTCTTGGTATTATGGGTTTTAAAAAGGAGTACGATGCTGAATGGAAGGAAATTGTCTGGCAGCCGGAAAATAACATGGTGCTTCAGATTGTTCAGGATACCCTTTCAGGTTCTGACAATGTCTCTCTGGATAAGCGCGGGCGGCTGGTGGTGTTTCTTGAGCCATTGAGCGGGCAGGGCCCTGCAATGGAAACAGATCCGCGGATGGAACGTGTACGGGCCGGTGTTTCGCGTTATCTTAACCGCAGGGTTTATCTTTCTCAGGTGGAACTGGCCGCTTTCGGGAACTTAAATGAAGCGCACGCGGAAGGTTTACCGGATCTGGTTAAGGCGGAATGCATTTTTGCGGTTAATCATTTGCTGCACCGCTTGAAAGAATACGGCTTAACCAGTTTCGCGGATGTTCCTCATTATGAGGATGCTTCCTATTCGTCTATGTTAACCGAGTTTGATGATTTTGATTCTCTGGCAGACTGGATGGCTTCTTTTCTGGAGAATCTTTATTGCCACATAAAAAACCGGTCCCGGGAGTTCGGTCCGCTCTCAAATGTCCGTTCTTACATAGAGAGCGCGCTGCAGGAAGATCTGAGCCTGGGAGTTCTTGCCCGGCAATTCGGGTTTAGTCCGAATTATCTTTCAGCGCTTTTTAAAAAAGAAACAGGTTTGAATTACACGGAGTATATAAATGTTAAACGGATTGAACGGGCCAGGACACTGCTGCGTTCATCGCGTTTATCTGCGAAGGAAATTTCCTATCAGTGCGGTTATCAGAATCCTAATTATTTTTCCAGGGTGTTTAAAAAGATTACGGGCCTGACCATAAGTGAATACAGAGATTCCCCCATCAGTAATTTGTGAACCTCCGGCAAAGATATGTGAACACTCAAATATGTGTGGATAATTTAGTGAACAGTTTTAATACAGAAATGCCTCGACGGTAACAACGCAGCTGTTACAATAATAACAACTCATGAAAAAGGAGTATGGGATGAAAAGATTTTACGCGATTTTTCTGGTTGTTTTCCTTCTGGCGCCGCTGACCGGGGTTTTTGCTTCCGGCGGAAGCGACAACACGGGATCTGAACCGGTTACGTTGACGGTGTGGGAACATACGCCGCAGTTTGAAGCGCCGCTGAAAGCCACTCTTGAAAACTTTATGGC
>PDWJ01006295.1_pt1 | contig 13245 bp, 10 predicted proteins | sample 1430881 | NCBI WGS metagenome assembly PDWJ01 (sample SAMN01162460, study PRJNA174530) | Oral metagenome, whole genome shotgun sequencing project. | biome: Marine environment; feature: Marine mammal; material: Swab sample of the gingival sulcus; isolation source: swab sample of gingival sulcus... | reverse complement strand
AGCCGGTATTATGGATTCGCGGGGCGCTTTCAAGCTTTTTCACAATCATCCGCAGTATAACGGGTTCAATCTTCCCAGGGCTCTGGAAGAGTCTCTGGGTGCACCGGCGGCCATTGCCAACGACGCTGATGCCGGGGGACTGGCCGAGTGGAGTGTTCTGAAACTGGAAATTCTCTACTGGGTTTTCGGAGGCGGCTGGGGCGGAGTCTGGATAGATGCTGACGGAGAAATACGTTTTTCTTCGGTAGACTGGGACGGAAACGACCAGTCGCTGCATTACAGCAATGAACCCGGCTTCTCTATCGGACTGGAACGCTGGCGGCTGCGAAGCCTTTTTTCAGAGGTTGGAGCTTCCTACGAGCTGTTTGAAAATCAGCTGGAGGAAGATTTACAGCTCCCTGCTGATTCTCTTTTGGGGCCCGGCGGAAATGCTTCAACTCTCCGGGCGGAAGTTATTCTTTCGGGAACAGGACGCTGCCGGCTGTTCCGATGTGTTGTGGGCAATGATGATTTTTACGAGAATTTTCTGGATATTCATGAGCGGCGCGAAATAAACGATCCGCTGGTTGCCGGAGCGGCCATTAGTAAACTCTCGCGTATGAGGGTGGAGTCGGCTGTGAACACAGACCGCCTGTACGGGAAAATTCTGGCCGAGGCAACCCGTATTCTTTTGAAACAGTCCGAAGCTGACGGACTGCCTGCGGGTGTACCCATCTGTCTGGGGGGAAAACCCAGTTATGCCCTTCCGTATTTTGGGCCGTCCACTCAGCGGATGCTGGGGAAAATGGGATTTATGAACTACCTGCGGTCTTCTGTTATTGATGAACGCGGGGGCAATGCCAACCTGGTAGGCGCGGCTGAACTGGCCCGGAGGGCTGCAGGAGTGTGAATTTTAATCCGCTTGTTCTTATGCCTGTATATTTGCCCATTCTGCTGGGCTATATTGCCCGGAAAACAGGAACCTTCCCGGAAGAGTACGCTCCCGTTATCCGGCAGTTCTGTCTGAAAATAACCATTCCTCTTCTGGTTTTTACCCAGATGGCAACTCTTGATACACATCTTCTTACTCAGATTCTGCCTTTGGCTCTGGCTTTACCTTTCTGGATGCTCCTGCTCTGGGGGGCCGGAATGCTCCTGACAGCTCTGCCGCGTTTCAGTTCCAGACGTGTGGAAACTGTACTGGTTATTGTCTGCCGGATTTTCTGATGGACACGTTAAGTGTTTTTGGTCATATGACTACGCCGATTATTCTTTTTGGAGCAGGTTTATCGGTGAGTTTTAAACTGAAAGATGTCAGGATGATCCCGGTTCTTATTATCCGGCTGATTCTGGGGCTGGGAGCGGCTTTACTGACGGTAACCCTGTTTAGATCTCTGGATGAAATGAGCCGGACTGTTATATTGATGGTTTCTCTGATGCCTGTGGGCGTCAACGCGCTTATAGTGGGAGAAATGCTGGAACTGGATGAAGGGTGGATTGCCGGCGCAATAACACTTTCCACACTGGCTGCGCTTATTACTATTCCGCTTCAGATATCGTCCAGGCTGATAATGCCGTAACGCAGAGCGACAATGGCGGCCTGGGTACGGTCTGTTACATCCAGTCTTGTGAACAGGGCGCTGGCGTAGTTGCGGACGGTTCCTTCCGAAAGGTAGAGTTCCCGGGCAATATCAGCGTTGGAATAACCTTTCGCTATTAATGTCAGAATCTGTTTTTCCCTTGGCCTGATGTCGGGTGCCGATGAGAGCGGCTGCCGGGTTATGGTTCCGGCTGCCATGGCCAGCATTTTTCCGGCTACTGAAGGGTCTATAAATGTTTGTCCTTTCAGCGTTCCTTTAACAGCGTCTATCAGATTCAGGCGCGGGGTATCTTTTAGAATGTATCCGGAAGAACCGGCATGAATGGCATCAATAACCCACTGGTCATCATCGTAGGTTGTTAGAATAATTATTTTTGTATCCGGGTAGCGGGAACGGACTTTGCGGGTGGCCTGAATGCCGTTCATTACGGGCATTTTAAGATCCATCAGTATAAGATTCGGCGGATTATCCGGGTTTATGCGTTTCAGCAGTTCTTCACCGTTGGAGGCCGTGGCTTCTACTGATATTTCCGGATCGGTTTCCAGTATGGTTTTCAGACCTTCCCGGACAATTTCCTGGTCGTCGCAGATTATAACTCTAATCATGTTCTTTTTTCCATTCAAAAAGAATTTGTGTACCTTTGCCTGGACGGCTGTTTATCTGTACAGTGCCGCCCAAAGCGGCTGAACGTTCTTTTATACCCCACAATCCGTAACGGTCGTCAAAAGACGGCTGGTCTGCGTTGAATCCCCGGCCATTATCTTCTACATACAGAGTCAGCGACTCTGAACTGCCTTCCAGTTTTATTGAGGCTTCCCGGGCATGGGAATGGCGTACAATATTTTCGAGGGCTTCCTGGGCAATGCGGTAAACATTTTCTTCCAGGTTATCGTCCCAGTCGGGGGTATTTTCCGGAAGTTCCGTTTGAATTTGGAAGTTTCCCCTTTCTCCTGCGTCCTTTGCCAGCTGCGCGACGGCCTGACAAAGTCCGAGATCTTCCAGCGGGCTGGCCCGGAGAGCCTTAAGGGTACGCCGGGTTTCATGCAGGCCGGTTCGGATGGTCTGCCGGGCTGTATCTATCATGTTTTTCAGGTTTGTATTATCGGGTTTTATGATGGTATCGACAGCTTCCAGCTGTATGGCCAGACCGCTGAGAGTATGGGCCAGAGTATCGTGCATGTCCCGGGCAATGCGGTTCCGCTCACGGCTGACCGCCAGACGTTCGCTGGCGTGGGCGTATTCCTGGAGTTTCCGGTTGGCTTCTTCGAGCATTTTCTGTTCCTGTCTCTGGTGGTTGCGGAGTTCGGTAATCATAAAACCAACTGCGGCCAGTGCGGGAATACGGATAAGAGACGCGTTGAAAGCACCGAATATCTCTTCTGTAATTCCGCCGTTGACCAGAAATATAAGAAGGGGATCAAGTAAACCAAGAACCACAAAGAAGAGGAAAACAATGGGGTAACGGTAATTCCACGCAGTGGTTATCAGAGGGAAAATGAGCAGAATGGTTACTGTCATGGTATCGTCAAGAGTGTTGATGGGAATGCCCGCGTTCAGCAGGGCCCGGTATTTCGCGTTAATTATGGCAATGGGAATAAGGGATGCCGCGGCCAGTACCGGAGGGAGAAACCAGCTTTTCAGCCGTTCTTCCAGACGGGGTATGGTCAGATAGATGAAAATAAAGGTGTAGGTTATAAAAAAAAGGAGCATGGCACGGCGGCTGACAGGATCGCCTGTAGCCAGAGGGGCCGGGATCATGAGGAACAGAATAAATACAAGCGCCACTCCGCCGGAAAAATATTTGAAAATACGGATAAGGTTCTGGTCTGTGTTATTGTATGTTTTTTTCATATTGCGTGTACCAAATTGTTAGAATAATAGCATAAAAACTGCCGGAAATGCGATATTTGTGACGTTTGTCACTATCGATTGTGATAACTGACCTGTGGTCAGAAGAAAAATAATGGCATACATTTATTCCAGCGGGAGCAACGCTGCGGAGGGGCCGCGAAACATTGTTTCGTGCCGCGGCGGGGGCTCCCTGCTTTTTTTTATAATTGTTTTGTATCTGCCAGTGTGCTGATTTTGTTCTTCCCGGCCGTTTTAGCCCTGTACATGGCTTCATCGGCCGCGTTGATGAGTGTTTCTGAATCGCGGCCGTCATTCGGATAAAACGAAACACCGATACTGGCTGTTACCTGGAGAGTGTTTTTTTCATAAATAAAAGGTTTCGAGATATTTTTCAGAATCTGTTTTGCCAGCCTGGTTCCCTTGTCCGGTGTGCAGTTATCGGTCAGTATAACCAGAAATTCATCTCCGGCAAGACGGCCTACCGCATCCGTGGCACGTATTTTTTGGGAAAGAGAGCTGGATATTCTCTTCAGCAATTCATCGCCGGCTCTATGTCCGCAGTTGTCGTTAATGTTTTTGAAGCCGTCCAGGTCAATAAATAAAACAGCCAGAGCTGTGTCGTAGCGTCTGCAGCGCACCAGTTCCTGATTCAGCCGTTCAATAATGCGTGCCCGGTTAGGCAGTCCTGTAAGGGAATCGTGAGAAGCAATATAGGCTATCTTTTCGTTGGCTGTAATGAGATTCTGGTGTGTTTCGGCATTGGAGAGAGCTACGGCCAGAAAGCCCGCCAGGGCCTGTAATATTTGTAAATGCCGGTCCATGTAGCGGTTCTTCTGCAGTGATGCTATGCCCATTAAGCCTATAATCTGTCCTTCTATCTGCAGGCGGACAATTATACAGGACTGAATATTGTTGTTGTTAAAGAGCCCCAGGGAAGAGTTGGTGTAGGCGTATGCTTCCTCCCGGCTGTTAACAATAATGTCTTCATTGTGATGAATAACCCAGTAGGCAAGACTCTTGCCGTGATGAATCTGCATTTTGATTGATTTCAGCTGTTCATCCAGTTTAAAAAGATAGCGGATATCCAGCTCATTATTTTCCCTGTTGTACAGACCTATATACAGAGACTGTAAATCAAGGAAACGTCTGAGCTGATTATGCAGAATTTCGGCAATATCATTGGGGTTAAGTGAAGAGGTTATCTTTTTGGCTATTTCGGATACGGCCCTGAGTTCCCGGATAACTTCTTCCTTCTCATAATGGATCTGCTTGAGATGATCCGAATACTGTTTCCAGGAGGCCATTTCCTCTTCCAGTCTGTTAATTTTCCGGTTTTGGTTCCATATATCTGCTTTCATGCCGGAGTTATCAGCCAGTACTTCGCGTTCCAGCTGCCGGACTTCTTCCAGGTAGTTCAGAGCTGTTTCCAGTTCTCCCTTTTTTCTGTAGAGACGGGATAATGCGTCACCGCTTTTAATTTTCAGCTGGTGAAAGCTGTAAGTACCGGATTTTTTAAAACATTGACTGAAGTATTCCAGGGCACGTTCTGTCTGTTCCTGCGACTCCAGGAGAAGTCCCAGCTGATAAAGGGTTAGAATTTCGCCCCGGGTAATTTCGTTTTTCCGGCAGTGAAGGAGGGTTCTGTTGAGAAGATCTTCTGCCTGCTGCCAGCGTTCTGTCCGGCTGTAGAGCTCGGCCTGTGCCAAAGTGGAATTATAGCTGAAAAAATGGCTGTTTTCTTTTCCAATACGGGCTGATTCGTCAATCAGGGCTGATGCTTTGGAAATATTATTCCGGTACATTTCAATCCGGCCCATTTCCAGAAGAATATTAACTTTACAATCCTGATTTTCGGTTATTTCATTGAGTTCCAGTGCGGATGAAAGAAATGTCATGCCCTGGCTTGTCAGTCCTCTTTCCGCGTACAGTTTTCCCAGGTGGTACCATGCTAATTCTTCCACATCGTGCAGGTTTGCTTCACTGGCTTTTTCCTGGATGGCAAAAAACATTTCTATACCCGTTTTCTGCTGTCCCGATAAAATATAAGTACCGGCAATGGCCAGATCGTCCAAATGGACTTCCTTATGCAGTTTTTTTTCTTCATGGATATAGCGGGCTTCTTTCAGAGAGTGCAGGGCGGATTCATATTTACCAAGATAAAGGTGCGCCAGGCCCATTTTGTAATAGACAGAAGCCAGACTGCCGGTATTTTTTTCTTTTTTTATTCTTGGAAGAAGAGCCATACCCGACTGCAAAACGTGCTGAGGATTGTCATCAGAAAGACTCATAAAGTCGGAGAACAGGGATTGATAATTACTCATACCCATTACGGATTTTGATTATAACTGAATGATGGTTTTTTTGAAAACCCTCTATTCTGCTTCAAAAATTATGTTTTATTCATAAAAAATCCCATAATAAATACACCGGATAATCCGGCTGTCAGAACCAGTACTGGAGCTCCGGCCAGTCCTGTAACGGCAATTATCCAGGAAGCCAGAGCCGGTCCGCCGAAACCTGCCAGTCCCATGGTAAAACGCCAGAAACTCAGAAACGCTTCCGGATGTTCACGGGGTGCCAGATCGCCGCTGACGGTAAGATTAATACCGGCGCCGGTTGCGTTTCCCAGTCCGGCCAGCATGGAAAAAACAAGCAGTCCGCCCATGGAATGCGCTGCCGGCAGCAGCGCCAGAGCCAGGGTGAGTCCCGAGATACATAAAACCGCCGCCGTTTTCCGGCCCAGGCGGGTCATAATAATTCCCGAAAGCCAGAACAGCGACGCGTCCACAAGAGCGCCGGCAAAAACAACCAGTCCCACATGCCACTCGCTCAGTCCAAGCACTCCGCCCCAGAGAGGAAAGAGTATTTCCCGGGAAGTTCTGAGAACTGTCAGCATGGCAATGCCGGTTCCCGCTGACAGAATATTTATGCGTTTCAATTTCCAGGTTTGGCCGGCCGTCTTGAGTGAATCGCGGTAAATGAATTTTTTCCTTAATTCTGCCGCGTCTGCCGGTTCTGAGGGCATAAAGATCAGTACAGCGGCCAGCGCCGCTGTAAATATGCCGGCCTGTCCAATGAACAGCGCGTTGTATCCGAGCTGTTCCGCCAGAAATCCCCCCATAAGAGGACCGGCAATATTGCCCAGCCGCAGAGAGCCGCCCACAAAAGACATAATGTATCCCCGCTGTTTTCCCCGGACCGTTTGTTTCAGCCAGTTCATGCGGGAAATCCATATAAAGGACGAACCTGTTCCGAAGAGCACGACAGAGATAACAAGAACACTGATATTTGTTACAATTACCCGGAAAATGAGTGCCGCAATACTTAAAATAATACCGGCCAGCATAAGGTTTTTGTTACCGAAACGGTGAACCAGATAGCCTCCGGGCAGATCCGCCAGAGCCTGTCCGGCAAACATAAGGGCTGCTGTCAGTGCGGCCAGGGAAAGGGGCGCTCCAAGTTCCCGGGCATAAAGGGGAATAAAGGTGTTCCCCATGGTGGAGCCCGCCTGCACCAGAAGAGTTGGAATGAGTACTGTAAAAAAAATACGGCCCTTCAATTGTTCCTCTTTGTCCGCATTGTTTGCGGCATTGTAAAGAATATGGGCAATTCTGTATAATCCCGCCTGATTTTTTGGTATGCTTCCTGACTGGAATATAGTGTATAATGTCCGAAAAGAGGGAGTTTCTGTTAGTGCCCTCCGGTAAAGAGAGGTGGAAATGATTGTAGTTGTTCCCAGGGAAAACGGTGATTCCAGAAGTGCTCTGGTTCCCGGCGCGGTGAGGAAACTCTGCGCTCAGGAAGATGTGGAAGTTATTGTTGAGTCTAATCTCAGCTCCAACTGGTCTGATGAAGATTTTCAGAACGCCGGCGCGGGAATTGAGACGGACCGCAGTGCGCTGCTGAGCAAAGCTGATGTTGTGCTGCGTATTCATCCCAGCAGCGGTGATGATTTGAAATCCATTCCCCGCGGCGCGCTGCATATCAGTCTGCTTGATCCGTATAATAACCGATCCCTGGTGGAATCTTACGCTGCCGCTGGAATAGACGCGGTGAGTCTGGAAATGATTCCCCGGACCACCCTGGCGCAAAAAATGGATGTACTCAGTTCCCAGGCATCTCTGGCCGGATACGCCGCGGTTGTTATGGCGGCGGAACGGATGAGTAAAATCTTTCCCATGATGATGACTCCTGCCGGAACCATTCCTCCGGCCCGTGTTTTTGTTATAGGCGCGGGTGTGGCCGGCCTGCAGGCCATTGCCACAGCTAAACGGATGGGAGCGCGTGTGGAGGCTTTTGATACCCGGCCGGTGGTTGAAGAGCAGGTTCAGTCTCTGGGGGCCCGCTTTCTGAAAGTGGATCTGGGCGAAACCGGCCAGACCAAAGACGGATACGCCAAAGCTTTGACCGAAGAGCAGCTGGCCATACAGAGAGAAGCCATGGCCAAAGCCGTAGCTTCCGCCGATGTTGTTATTACTACAGCCAAGCTGTTCGGAAGAAAGGCTCCTGTTATTGTTACAGCCGATATGATCCGCCGCATGCGTCCCGGTTCTGTTGTTGTGGACCTGGCTGCCGGAACAGGCGGTAATGTGGAAGGTATTGTTGTTGATAAGGAAACAATGGTGAACGGTGTCAGGCTTATAGGCCTTGATAATCTGGCCGGAGAAGTTTCTGTGGATGCCAGTTCCATGCTGGCTTCGAATATGGTTAATCTGCTGGGCCATCTGAAAGAGAAGGATTTCAGCATTGAAGATGAAATTATAGCAGGGTGCATGATTGTCCGTGACGGGCAGGTTATTCATCCTGGAATATGTAAACATTACAAGGGAGAAAACTGATGGGTATTATGCTGCTTTTTGTTCTGGTCCTGGCTACGTTTCTGGGTTTCGAACTTATTTCCAAAGTACCCAGTCAGCTGCATACCCCGCTGATGTCCGGTTCCAATGCCATTAGCGGAATTACCATAGTAGGGGCTATTATAAGCCTTCTGGGTACCTGGTACGTGCCTGACAACATGCTGCGGACCATTCTGGGTACTCTGGCTGTTACATTTGCGACGATCAATGTTGTGGGCGGCTATCTGGTAACAGACCGCATGCTGGGCATGTTTTCCGGAGGTTCCAAATGATGCCCGAAGCTCTTGTCAACTTTCTCTACATTGTTGCGGCCATGCTGTTTGTTTTTGGATTGAAAATGCTCAGCCGGCCGGCCACGGCCCGGAAGGGAAACCTTGTTTCTGCTGTGGGTATGCTGCTGGCCGTTATTACAGCTCTTTCTTCCGACAGTTTAATTCACTGGCCGTGGATAGTGGTCGGCCTGATAGCAGGAACGGTTATCGGCGCTCTGGCCGCGCGGCTGGTGGCCATGACAGCCATGCCTGAAATGGTGGCCCTTTTCAATGGTTTCGGCGGAATTGCCAGTCTGCTTGTCGGCTGGGTGGAATTTGAACGGCTGCATTCCGAGGGCCTTATTCTGAATGTCCACTGGGGACAGCTTGTTATTATCGGCCTTACCGTTCTTATAGGTGCTGTAACCTTTACCGGTTCCCTGGTGGCCTGGGCCAAGCTTTCCGGAAAAATAAAGTCCAGACCGGTTTTGTACTCCGGTCAGCAGTTTGTTAACGGCCTGGTTGTTCTTTTGATTCTTGCATCTGTTGTACTGCTGTCTGCGGGGCGGCCCTTAATGTCCGGTTCCGCTTCGCTTTCTTTTCTGACTCCCTACACGTTGATGCTGGTTCTGGGCGGTTTCAGTCTGATTCTGGGTGTGCTGGTTGTTATTCCCATAGGCGGTGGTGACATGCCTGTGGTTATATCGCTTCTGAACTCCTACAGCGGAATGGCTGCCTGCGCTGCCGGCTTTGTTATAAAGAACAACGTTCTGATTGTTTCGGGCGCTCTGGTGGGTTCCAGCGGTATTATTTTAACCAACATTATGTGCAAGGCTATGAACCGCTCGCTTTCCAATGTTCTTTTCAGCGGTTTTGGTTCCGGTTCCTCCAGCGGCGGTAAACAAGCTGAAGGATTTACCGGCGAAGCCAAACCGGTTTCCATAGAAGATGCCTATCCTCTTCTGGAAGCCGCGCAGAACGTGCTGATTGTTCCCGGCTACGGTATGGCTGTGGCACAGGCCCAGCATGCGGTACAGGAACTGGCGGCCCTGCTGGAAGAAAACGGTACCGAGGTGAATTTCGGCATTCATCCGGTAGCCGGACGCATGCCCGGGCATATGAATGTTCTGCTGGCGGAGGCCAATGTACCCTATGAGCAGCTGCGGGAAATGGACGCCGTGAATCCCACCATGGAAATGGTGGATGTGGCTCTGGTTATTGGTGCTAACGACGTGGTAAATCCGGCAGCCCGCGATCAGGAAGGTTCGCCTCTGTACGGAATGCCGGTTATTAATGTGGATCAGGCCCGTACCGTTATAGTGTTCAAGCGTTCATTGAACCCGGGTTTTGCCGGAGTGGATAACCCCCTGTTCTTTGCGGATAATACCCGGATGCTTTTCGGTGATGCCAAAGCTTCCATTCAGGGGCTGGTGGCCGAATTTAAAGCCGGCTGATTTGATGCAGTCTGTCTCTGCGGATAAATCTGAGGATGAAGGCGGAATGTTCTACACGCGTTTCAGCACATCTTTGTGCGAAATAATACTGGCCGGAGATGAAAAAGGTCTCCGGCAGCTGCACATGAATACCGGAAGGGCCGGAGGACACTTTGCTGTTCCCGCGGAATGGCAGAAAAACGACAGTTTCTTCCGGGATACTGTTCATCAGATACAGCAGTTTCTTTCCGGTATTCCTACAGTTTTTAACGTCAGGCTGGCGCTTCAGGGCAGCGCGTTTCAGATGAAAGTGTGGAAAGAACTTCAGCGCATTCCCTGGGGAGAGCTGCGCAGTTATGGAGACATTGCTGCGGCCGTTGGGCAGCCCGGGGCCGCCCGGGCCGTCGGCATGGCGAACAACCGCAACCCCATTCCCCTTATTATTCCCTGCCACAGGGTTATTGGCAAAAACGGAAACTTAACCGGCTATGCGCCCGGGCTCGATATAAAAGGGCCGTTTAGCGCCGCCCGGTGTTAATCCCTTCAATTATTCGGTTAAATGATCCGCTGGGCCGCATAAGGGCATTGAGCTTGTCCTTGTCCGGCCGGTAATAGCCGCCAATATCCGCCGGCTTCCCCTGAGATGCCAGCATACAGGCAACAACAGCTTCTTCCTGCTTTGCAAGTTCTGCCGCCGGAGAGACAAATATCTCGCGCAGACGGAGATCGTCCTGCTGCGCTGCCAGAGCTTCTGCCCAGTACAGAGCCAGATAGAAATGGCTGGTTCTGTTATCCTGTTCCCCGCACTTCCGTGAGGGCAGCCGCCCTTCATCAAGAAGACGGCCTACAGCTTCATCCAGAGTGCGGCTCAGAACCAGGGCCGCCTTACAGTCCATCTTTTCGGCCAGATGTTCATACGAAACCCCCAGAGCCAGAAATTCCCCCAGAGAGTCCCAGCGCAGATGATTTTCCTCCAGCAGCTGCTGAACATGTTTCGGCGCCGAACCTCCCGCGCCGGTTTCAAACAGGCCCCCTCCTGAGAGCAGGGGAACAATGGAGAGCATCCGGGCGCTGGTTCCCAGTTCCAGAATGGGAAACAGATCCGTCAGATAATCCCTAAGGACATTACCGGAAACCGAAATTGTATCCTGACCGTCCCGGGCCCGTCTGAGCGCCTGCCGGCAGGCCTCCTCCGGCGCCGCAATGGAAATATCCAGTCCGGCCGTGTCCATTTCCGCCAGATACATCCGTACCCTCTCGGTGAGCAGCCTGTCGTGAGCGCGCTTCTCATCCAGCCAGAAAACAGCCGGAGTTCCCTCAGCTCTGGTCCGCTGAACCGCCAGTTCCACCCAGTTCCGTACAGCATTGTCTTTGGTCTGGCACATGCGGAAAATATCTCCCTCTTCCACCGGCTGTTCCAGCAGGACACGGCCGTCGGAACAAACTGCCCGGATAACCCCGTTCCCCGGCGCCAGAAATGTTTTGTCATGTGAACCGTACTCTTCGGCCTTACCTGCCATTAAACCGACATTGGACACCGAGCCCATTGTTGCCGGATTAAAAGCGCCGTTCTCCCGGCAGAAATCAATAACCGCCTGATACACTCCGGCGTAGGAGCGGTCGGGAATAACCGCCTTCATATCGTGCAGCCGTCCGTCCGGTCCCCACATTCTTCCGCCGGACTTAAAAGCCGCCGGCATGGAGGCGTCAATAATAACATCGCTGGGGACATGCAGATTTGTAATACCTTCATCGGAATTGACCATGGCCGGAGCAGGGCCCGCCTCAAGGCAGGCCTTCAGATCAGAGAGCAGCATGTCTTTCTGCGCGGCGTCTTCCAGTTCTTCCAGGCGGGCCGTTAAAGCTGCCAGACCCAGTTCCGGCTTTACTCCCAGCTTATTGAGCAGAGCTTCATGTTTCTGAAAAAAATCTTCCAGAAAGACAAAAACCGCCTCACCGAAAATAACCGGATCGCTTACCTTCATCATTGTGGCTTTCAGGTGAATGGAAAACAGCACGCCCCGGGCGCGGGCATCGTTTTTTTGCTCCCGCAGAAAATTCCGCAGCGCTTTGCGGTTCATAACCGCCGCATCCAGCAGTTCGTTCTTTTCCAGCGGGGCCGTTTCCCGCAGAATCTGTATGGCTGCCGCGTTACCGTTTGCCGCGGGAGCGGGCGCATGGGCGCCGCCTGAACAGCTGCCCGCGCCGCTCTCAGCGCCGTCCCTTACAAACTCAATCCGGAAATCGGAGGCTTCATTCAGCAGACAGCTTTTCTCTGAAGCGTAGAAATCACCAAAAGACATACTGGAAACATGAGTAGCCGAAGCAGAACTCCACCCATCCATGGCGTGAGGATTCTTCCGCGCGTAACGCTTTACCGCCGCGGCCGGACGCCTGTCCGAATTGCCTTCGCGCAGTACCGGATTAACCGCGCTGCCCATTACCTTTTCAAAGCGTCCGAGAATCTCCTTCTCTTCAGGCGCGGAGGCCTCAGCGGGAAAATCAGGAACAGCAAAACCGGCCGCCTGAAGCTCCTTGACAGCCGCCTGAATCTGGGGAACCGACGCACTGATATTCGGCAGTTTTATAATATTGGCCTCTTTAGACTTCACCAGACGGCCCAGTTCCGCCAGACCGTCAGGCACCCGCTGCTCTTCCGAGGCCTGAATAACAGGCAGCAGGGAATGCGTGGCCAGCATGGGAGCTTCGTCGGTATAAGTGTAGATAATTTCATGTGCCAAGGCAGTACTCCTGTGTTCTAATGCCGCATTATCCGCCGAAGAGTGATTTATGGGAAGCAGCCGCAGGCACAGGCAGCCCCAAAAGTGCCGGCCCAGACCGTCTGCCGAAAGCGGCCAGGTCAAAGCAGCCGCTCATACCCTTGACCCTCACCGGCACTGAGACATAATAGACAAATGGAATACCGTATAGAAGAACTCATATCCGCCGCTGACATAGACAGCAGGGTAAAGGAACTGGCCGTCCGTATTGAAAACGACTACCGGGGCAAACAGGACATTGTGCTTGTCGGACTGCTTCGGGGTTCGGTTGTCTTTCTTTCCGATCTGGCCCGGGCCATCAGTCTGGAAGCCAAAATGGACTTCATGGTGGTTTCCAGCTACGGCAACAGCACCGTTTCCTCACGCGACGTCCGCATAGACAAGGATTTGGCCGAAGACATCCGGGGACTGAACGTTATTCTGGTGGAAGACATCATTGACACCGGGCATACCCTTGCCAAAGTCCGCCAGATGCTCCTGCTCCGGGAACCCGC
>PDWJ01004080.1_pt1 | contig 13248 bp, 11 predicted proteins | sample 1430881 | NCBI WGS metagenome assembly PDWJ01 (sample SAMN01162460, study PRJNA174530) | Oral metagenome, whole genome shotgun sequencing project. | biome: Marine environment; feature: Marine mammal; material: Swab sample of the gingival sulcus; isolation source: swab sample of gingival sulcus... | reverse complement strand
CCCGACGAGAAGGAGGACCCCCTGACCATCACCGGCGCGATCAGCGCCTAACCACCCGACGAGGAATCACCCTCGTACACCACCCCAGCGGGCTTGACCGTGAGATCTGTTCGGTCGCGAAACTGCTCACTGCCACCCAGGATGAACCAGCCCCAGAGTCCGCTGCCGACCGGGGCGCTGCATGCTGCCGCCAATATCGGCGATGCCAGCCGCCTTGCAGAAGGTGAGAGCCTGGATGCCACCGGCTTGGGTACGCGATCCGGCCCGCCGCACCGGGGCCTGGTATCCATCGGTGCCGGGGATCTTCCATGCGGACGCGGGCGGGGAGAGCCGTAGGCGACGGTGGCGGGATTTCTCCCACACCGCGCGACCGGGGGTACGCCCCTCGGTGACCGCGTTCACTGTGCCGATCGGGCCTCCCCCGTCGGCTACCTCGCTGTGAATCCCGGTTGCGTCGCTCACCCCGTGGGCACACTCTACGTATAGTAGAGCAAACCTTGGAAAATGACTATATGTTGTGGCTATGGAGTCTCGCCTGACCTCCGCGCAGCACATCACTACGATCACCGCCGCGTCTCCACCGCCGGGCTCCGATTCCGAGTGGTTCGGTACGCGTCTGACCCGACGTAGCCGTGCGGCCCAGGGGTTGCCGCCTGTGATTGCCGACCCTCAGGTACGCCAGCGGCTGCAGGCCCTGTGCGGGCTGCCGAAACCAAGCGGGTCAGGCGTACAGGCGTACCCGATGAACTCGACGCGGCGGGCCAGTAGTTCGTTGCGGTGCTCCCGCAGCCTCGCCCGGTAAGTCTCCTGGGTGTCGCCCTTGCGTTTGGGCACGATAGTGTGCATTCCCCTTTGGGGGGCGTGGATGAGCACCGTGTCCAGTACCAGCCGTGTCGCTGCGTGCCGCCATGTCGCAGAGCGGCCTTCCCACTCCGAGGCGGCTGTGTTCACATCAAAGGACACCTCGACGACCGGGATGCGGGCCAGGCGCTGCTGGTAGTCGTGCTGGCGGGAGCGGATACGCCTCGACTAGGGCCGTGATCCCTTTGGCGTTGATCGATAGGGAGCAGACGCTGCGTTGGTAGTTGATGCAGATGTCCTGCGAGGCCCGTTTGCGCATCGCGGTGCCGCAGCTCGCGCACCGGATCAGCCCGGAGAACCCATGAGCCCGCTTCACGGTGCCCGGCCAGGCCGTCCGCCGGGCACGTCGCGCGGCGAGCACGTCCACGACCTCCTGCCACACCCAGCAAGAACTCACCCGCCTCGCAGCCAAGAAGACCCACCGCATCCACGACCAGACCACCTGGAAAGCACCCGAACCCGCATGCCTCAGGACCCGAGCCAGCTGACCCCTCGCTTCGCGGGAAAAACACGTGAGGTAAGGCCATCACCACGCGGGAACTTGACAGTGAGGTACTGCGGTCCCACGGTGTGTCCCCGCGCGGCGCCCGGGCGACGGCCCCGGTGCGGCTCAGCCCATGTCCAGGCCCAGCAGGTCCTCTTCGGTCTCCCTGCGCATCAACACTCTGACCGTACCCTCGCGCACCGCCAGCACCGGTGGGCGCGGCGCGTGGTTGTAGTTGGAGGCCATCGACCGGCAGTAGGCGCCGGTGCCGGGCACCGCGATCAGGTCGCCGCGGCCGACGTCGGCGGGCATGAACTCGTCCATCACCAGGATGTCGCCCGACTCACAGTGTTTGCCGACGACTCTGGTCAGCTGCGGCCGCGCACCGGAACGCCGGGAGGCCAACGTGGCGGAGTAGTCGGCACCGTACAGGGCGGCCCGGATGTTGTCGCTCATGCCGCCGTCGACGGCGACGTAGCGGCGGACCCCACCACCGTCCAGCACAACCTCTTTGGTGGTGCCGACGGTGTAGAGGGTGAAGGTGGACGGCCCGGCTACGGCCCGTCCGGGCTCCACCGACACGCGGGGCACGTCCACCCCTTGGGCGGCGCATTCCTTGGCCACCACATCCGCCATGCCGTCGGCCAGTTCGGCGACCGGCATCGGGTCGTGCTGGGTGGTGTAGGCGATGCCGAAACCGCCGCCGAGGTCCATCTCGGGCAGTGTGCTGCCGTGCTCGGCCTGCAGGCTCGCGTGCAGGCCGATGAGCCGCCTGGCGGCCACCTCGAACCCGGCGACGTCGAAGATCTGAGAACCAATGTGGGAGTGCAGTCCCCGCAGGTCCAGCTGGGGGCGGGCGAGCACCGCGGCGGCGACCCCGGCGGCCTCGCCGGTGGCCAGGGACACCCCGAATTTCTGGTCTTCGTGCGCGGTGGCGATATAGGAGTGGGTGTGTGCCTCGACTCCGACGGTGACCCTGATGAGCACCCGGGCCGTGGTGCCGTTCGCGCGTGCGATGTCGGCCACCCGGTCGACCTCCTCGGCGCTGTCCAGGACGATGCGCCCGACCCCGGCCCGCACCGCGCGGGTGATCTCCGCGTCGGACTTGTTGTTGCCGTGCAGCCCGATGCGCTCGCCCGGCACCCCGGCGCGCAGCGCCACCGCCAGTTCCACCCCGGACACGGTGTCCAGCCGCAGGCCTTCTGCAGTCACCCACCGGGCGGTCTCGGTACACAGGTACGCCTTGCCCGCGTAGTACACGTCGGCGCCGCCGCAGTGCGGAGCGAAGGCCCGGTCGAACTCGGTGGCGAACTCGCGTGCGCGGGAACGGAAGTCGGCCTCGTCGATGACGTAGGCGGCAGTTCCGTAGTCACGGGCGATGTCGCGCACATCGACCCCGGCCACTTCCAACGCGCCGCCGGCGTGGCGGCGGACCCCACTGGGCCACAACCGCGCCACCAGTGCGTTCGGGTCCTCGGGCGGAGCGAGCCACCCCGGAGCCCCGTATCCCTGCGCATGCAGGGCTCCTGCTTCGTGTGCGCGCATCGGCACTCCTTCGCTGCGGGCGGTGCTGGGCCGCCGGCGCGACCCGCCCGGCGTCCGGGTCTGCGGTTCTCGGGTTGGCGGCGGCGGACCGGTTCGGGTCGCCACGGCGCAACAACCGGGGCCAGGTTACCGGTTGCCCCGGCTCAGTTTTCCGGTCTCGCTCTGGCCGTGGACGCGTGGGTTCCAGCGCTTGTCCGGCGCACGTTGACCTCGCAGGTCAGCGACGATGCCGGTAATCGCGTCCATGATCCGGTCAGTGGCGCGCACCAGCGACTTGGCCCCGGAGTCCAAGCCGGACAGGTCCACCGGGGGTCCGACCCGCAAGTGCACCGGGACGTCCGGACGCAGCCGCGGCGCGCCGACGAACGGCGCCCACAAGTCTTGCGGGCCCCACTGGCCCACCGGGACCACCGGGCAGCCGGTCTGCAGCGCGATCCTGGCGGCACCGGTCTTGCCGCGCATCGGCCACAGGTCCGGGTCTCGGGTGAGAGTGCCTTCTGGGTAGACGACCAGCATTTCCCCGGCCTGCACCGCGTCCACGGCGGCCTGCACCGCCTCAGCGGCCGAGGCCGACTGCCGCACCACCGGGATCTGCCCGGCGTTGTGCATGATGCGCCCGAACACGGGTACGTGGAACAGGCTGTCCTTGGCCATGAACCGCGGAACGTGGCCGTGGTCGACGAGGGCATGGCCCAACGTGATGGGGTCGGCGTGGGAGACGTGGTTGGAGACGATGACGCACCCGCCGGCGGGAACATGACCGAACCCCTCCCAGGTCCGCTCCGTTGCCCAGGACGTGACGGCGGTCGCGATCCGTTCGGCCAGCCGGTAGCTGAAGCTCTTCTCGGGCACCGCAGACTATCCGGCCAGGGCCGCGCGCAGCGCGATGTCGATCATGTCGCCGAAGGTCTGTTCCCGCTCCTGCGCCGAAGTCTCTTCCCCGGTGACGATGTGATCGGACACCGTGCAGATGGCCAGTGCCTGCCGGGAGAACTTGGCTGCCAACGTGTAGAGAGCCGCTGCCTCCATCTCCACCGCCAGCACGCCGTACTCGACCATGGTCTGCAGCAATTCCGGCCGAGGGTTGTAGAACTGGTCGGCGGAGAACACCAGCCCGGCCTTGGCCCGGACCTGCTTACCGGCCGCGGCGTCCATGGCCGCGCGCAGCAACTCGTAGCTGGCGGCGGGCGCGTAGTCCAGCCCGGAGAACCTGACTCGATTCATGTTGGAATCTGTGCAGGTCGCGGTGGCCATCACGAGATCACGGACCTTCAACTCCTCGGTGAGCGCCCCGCAGGAACCGACTCGTATGATGGACTGCACATCGTATTCGGCGAACAGCTCGTGACCGTAGATGGAGAACGACGGCATTCCCATGCCCGAACCCTGCACGGATACCCGGTGCCCGTCATACGTCCCGGTAAAGCCGAGCATCCCACGCACCTGCGTATAGCAGGTGGCCTCGGACAAGAAGTTCTCCGCTATCCACTTGGCCCGCAACGGGTCACCGGGCATGAGAACGATGGGAGCGATCTGGCCTGCTTGCGCGCCTATGTGAGTACTCATGGACAGGTATGCTACGGGTTCATGCCGCTGCTCGTTGCCACGCCGAGAGCTCGCAAACGATGTGTCGGTGGGTGAATTGGGGGGTGAACACGGCAGCACCACCCTGCTGAGCCGTCCACGTTGGGGGGTCGTCGTTGCGCACAAAGGCGGTCCGGCGGCCAAACGCAGACTGGCAGCCGGTCTCGCCGATCGTCTCGGCGTGTCCGAGGCATCCGCAACGGCAACACGATTGGCCACCGCAATGGCCCGTGACGTGCTGGCCTCGCTGGCGCGGGCGCGGCGGGTGGGCAGCATCGTGGTGGTGTGCTCGGCCGACGACGCGGCCGAAGACGTCGACGGATGGCTGCGCACCAGCGACACGCCGACGCAGGTGCGGGTCCTGGTCCAGCCTGCGGCGCTCGACTCGGATCACCCGGACGCGACGTTGAACTCGGCCCTCTCCTGGGCGGCACGGCACTACCCGACCAGCCGGCACGAGGAAGAACCGGTGGCATTGCTGGCCGCCGACCTTCCGGCGGTGACGGCGGCAGACATCGACACCGCTCTGGCCGCAGCGGATGCCCTCTTCGCCGCGACAGCCGCTGACACCTGCGGCCAGGCATTCGTTCCGGACGTACTAGAGTCGGGCACCGTCATGCTGGCGGGCCGTTCGGTGCAGACGCTGCGGCCTCGGTTCGGGCCTGCCTCTGCCACGGCACATGCCCGCGCGGGCGCAACAGCGCTGGAATTGCCGTTGCCCGGACTACGAATTGACGTGGACCGCACCGAAGACCTGGCTCGTGTCGCCAGACTGGGGATAGGCCCGCACACTGCCGCGGCCCTCGCCGAACTCGACCTGGTTTAGCGGCCTTACGCCTTCTTGGTGGTGCGCTTGGCCGGGGCCTTCTTCACCGCAGCCCGCTTGGTTGCGGTCTTCTTCGCCGGTGCGGCACTCCTCGCCGGTGCCTTCTTGGTCGGCGCTTTCTTGGCTGCGGTCGGGCTCTTGGCCGGTGCCTTCTTGGTCGGCGCTTTCTTGGCTGCCGTCGCGCCCTTGGCCACTGTCTTCTTGGCCGGCGCCTTCTTCGCCGTCGTCTTCTTCGCGGGCGCCTTCTTCGCCGTCGTCTTCTTGGCCGCGGTCTTCTTGGCCGGGCCGCCGCCTGCCGCGCCACCGGTAGAGCGCGATGTCACCGCGCCGCTGCCTACGCTGGACGCCTTGGGCATGCTGCTGGGGGCCGCCACGAAACTCTTGAAGGCCGTACCCGGCTTGAATTTCGGTACCGATGTCTTGCGGATTCGTACCGTCTGGCCGGTGCGCGGATTGCGGCCGGTCCGCGCGGCGCGCGCGGCCTTCTCGAAGGTGCCAAAGCCGCTGATAGCCACACGTTCACCACGAGCCACGCTGCGCACGATGGTGTCGACCACCGACTCGACGGCGTCGACTGCCAGCTTTCGGCTGCCCAGTTTGGCCTCGAGAGCCTCGATCAGATCTCCCTTGTTCACTGCCAGATCCCTCCGTATTAGGGGGCAACGCGAGCCTAGATGCACGCCTTACACTCCGAAACGGTAGAGCCACAAGCGCCTCACGTCCACTATTTGCCCGTTGTCGGACGTATCGAGTCGTACTTGCGCGGTTTCACCCCGCACCGGTCCTATCCGGTTGCCCCCCAGCGCAACCCAGCGCAGGTGGAGCCGATCAGACCTTTACCGGCAGTGTGGTCGGCTTGAAACTCGCACGGCTGGATTCGAACTCGGCGATGTCCTGCTCATGCTGCAGGGTGAGACCGATGTCGTCCAGGCCCTCCATCAGCCGCCAGCGGGTGTAGTCGTCCACCTGCATGGGGAACTCGTTGCCCTGACAGCGAACAACGCGCTGATCCAGGTCGACGGTGACCTCGGTGCCGGGATCGGTCTCCAGCAGTTTCCACAGGATCTCGATGTCGGCCTGGGCCAGTTGGCCTGCAACCAGGCCCTGTTTGCCGCTGTTGCCGCGGAAGATGTCGGCAAACCGAGCGGACAAAACACAGCGAAAGCCGTAGTCTTTCAACGCCCAGACTGCGTGCTCACGCGAAGACCCGGTCCCGAAGTCCGGGCCCGCCACCAGCACGCTGCCACGCGAGTAGGGGTCGCGGTTGAGGACGAACTCGGGGTCTTTACGCCAGGCGGCGAAAAGGGCATCCTCAAATCCGGTACGGGTCACGCGCTTCAGATACACCGCGGGGATGATCTGGTCGGTATCGACGTTGCTACGGCGCAGCGGGACGCCGATGCCGGTATGAATGACGGTCTTCTCCACGGGTTCTTCCTCTTTCCTCGGGCGGCCGGCGTGCGTCAGCGCGCCGCAGCGGTCAGGTCGGCGGGGCTGGACAGGGTGCCGCGCACCGCGGTGGCGGCGGCGACCAGCGGGGACACCAAATGGGTCCGCCCTCCCTTGCCTTGGCGGCCCTCGAAGTTGCGGTTCGAGGTGGAGGCGCTGCGCTGCTGTGGCGCCAGCTGGTCCGGATTCATGCCAAGACACATGGAGCAACCGGCATTTCGCCATTCTGCCCCGAAGTCGGTGAAGACCCGGTCGAGGCCCTCCTGCTCGGCCTGCAGCCGCACCTTGGCCGAACCTGGAACGACGAGCACCCGCACGTCAGGGGATTTGGTGCGACCCCGAACGACTTCGGCAGCCACTCGCAGATCCTCGATGCGACCGTTGGTACACGAACCGATGAAGACCGTGTCCACCGCGATGTCGCGCATCGGTGTGCCGGCGGACAGACCCATGTATTCCAGCGCACGCGCTGCCGCCTGCCGCTGGCCCGGGTCGGTCATCATGGCCGGGTCCGGCACCGTCTCGCTCAGCGGAACGCCCTGGCCGGGGTTCGTGCCCCAGGTGACGAAGGGCGTCAATTCGTTTGCGTCCAGATGAACCTCGTGGTCGAACACGGCATCGTCGTCGGTGCGCAACGAACGCCAGTACTGCTGCGCCGCGTCCTGGTCCGCGCCGGCCGGTGCATGCGGGCGACCCTCGAGATAGGCGAACGTGGTTTCGTCCGGGGCGATCATCCCGGCCCGTGCTCCCGCCTCGATCGACATGTTGCAGATGGTCATCCGCGCTTCCATCGACAGCTTCTCGATCGCTTCGCCACGGTATTCGAGGACGTATCCCTGCCCACCGCCGGTCCCGATCTTGGCGATCACAGCGAGGATGACGTCCTTGGCGGTGACCCCGTCGGCCAGCGTTCCGGTGACGTTGACGGCCATCGTTTTGAACGGCTGCAGAGGTAATGTCTGGGTGGCCAGCACATGCTCCACCTCAGAGGTCCCGATCCCGAACGCCAGTGCGCCGAAGGCGCCGTGGGTGGAGGTGTGGGAATCTCCGCACACCACCGTCATGCCGGGCTGGGTCAGGCCGAGCTGCGGACCGACCACGTGCACGATGCCCTGGTTGGCGTCCCCCAGGGAGTGCAGCCGTACCCCGAACTCCCGGCAATTGGCCCGCAGCGTGTCAACCTGGGTCCGCGACGTCGGATCTGCAATGGGCAGGTGGATGTTCTCGGTCGGGGTGTTGTGGTCCTCGGTCGCGATGGTCAGGTCGGTGCGGCGAACCTGGCGGCCCGCCAACCGCAGGCCTTCGAATGCCTGCGGGCTGGTCACCTCGTGCAGCAGGTGCAGGTCGATGTAGAGCAGATCCGGTGCCCCGTCGGCACCTTTGCGCACCGTGTGTGCGTCCCAGACCTTCTCGGCCAGTGTCCGTCCCAATGAGTTCTCCTCTCGCTGTTGCCGACTGTCCGACGCAGCGACTCACCCCCGCGGCACAAGCCGGCCCGGCCGGCACCCTGGCGCCCGACGACCAGAGCGTGGTTCTGCCACGCTCTGCCTGACACACCGTCGCTTGCATATCACATTCTGAGACGGCAGTATCGAATCATGAAACATAGTAGCGGAGTCGGGGTACTGGACAAAGCCGCAACGGTCCTGACTACGCTGGAAGCGGGACCCGCCACGCTGGCCCAGCTGGTGGCCGGAACCGGCTTGCCCCGCCCAACCGTGCACCGGCTGGCCATCGCACTGGAGCACCACCGGCTGCTCGGCCGGGACCTGCAGGGCCGGTTCGTCCTGGGTCCTCGGCTCGGCGAACTCGCAGCGGCATCGGGGGAAGACCGGCTGCTCGCCGCGGCCGCTCCGGTGCTTGCCGCGCTTCGAGACCAGACCGGGGAGAGCGCACAGCTTTTCCGCCGGCAGGGCGAACACCGGGTGTGTGTGGCCACCGCCGAACGACCGATGGGGCTACGGGATTCGGTGCCGGTCGGCGCCACCATGCCGATGACCGCGGGCTCGGCCGCGCAGGTTCTGCTGGCCTGGGAGGACGGCGACCGTATCCAGCGGGCGCTGCGCACCGCACAGTTCACCGCGTCCACCCTCGCCGCGGTGCGCCGGCGGGGATGGGCCCACACCCACGGTGAACGGGAGCCCGGCGTCGGTTCGATCTCCGCCCCGGTACGTGGGCCCGGCGGACGGGTCCTTGCCGCCGTGTCCGTTTCCGGTCCGCTGCAGCGGCTCGGCCGCGCCAGTGCACGCCAGCACGGTCCGCTGGTGTTGCGCGCCGGCGAACAATTGACCGCTCAACTGCAGCCCCCGGCCTGAACGGGCACCCGCCGGAACACGAGCACGACGGTGTCGGCAAGTGATTCGCCCCCGACGTCGCGCTCCGCTATTCTTGATCGTCGGGTTGGTCAGCTCTCGGCTCGTCCGGTAGTTGATCCCGATACCCGGTGGGGTATGGTGTAATCGGCAGCACGACTGATTCTGGTTCAGTTAGTCTAGGTTCGAGTCCTGGTACCCCAGCGCGACCGGTGATTGGTTGTCGGCTGTTGTACAGCGCTACAGTGAATCGTCGTTGGTGGGTGACCCACCCTGGCCCCGTTGTGTAGTGGCCTAGCACGCCGCCCTCTCAAGGCGGTAGCGCGGGTTCGAATCCCGTCGGGGCTACCGTACGAGGACCCTCTGCTCATGGGCAGGGGGTCCTCGATGTGTCAGCGGACCGGTGGAAAGTGCATTCGTTGCACCTTCCACCGCTCGGCGAGTACGGTCACCAGCCACCCGAGCAGAACCATCGTGGCGATGTCGAACAGCACCAGGAGCGCACCGGCATCCGCGACGTTGAGGCCTTCGACCAAGGTCCCGGACAGCACCAGCGGAATAAAGACGATGATGTTGTTGACCGCATGCGCCGCAACCGCCGCTTCCAGCCCGCCGGTGCGCCACGTCACATAGCTGGCGAACAGGCCGAAGGCGAACCGGTCCAGCCCGAGCCAGAAGTTCTGCGCCCCGTGCAGTGCGGCGAACACGCCTGCCGTCATCAGTGCACTGACGATGACCGCCACCGCCGGGCGGGCGAACCAGGAACCGATCGACTGCGTCAGCCAGCCCCGGGCCAGGTACTCCTCCCCCGCCGCCTGCAGCGGCGTGGTCAGCAGGATGATCGCCAGCAACAGCCCGAGTTGCGGCTCAGGCCGGGAGAAATCCGGTGGTCCCTCGATCACCAGCACCGCACCGGTGGCGATGATCTGGACGACTGCCGCCACCCCGGCCACGGCCAGCAGCCACCGCCACCGCAGCCGCCCGGTCACCGAATGCACCCAGTTCCAGCGCCACGCATGCCCGCCCCGCACAGCCAGCAGCGAGATCGGAATGAACGCGGCCAGAAACAGGTTGGTGCCCAACAGCATGCCGGCCAGGTTGTCCTGGGTGATGAGCTGGCTGGTCCCGGTGGAGTCCGCGACTTGCTCGGCCCACTCCGGGTCCAGGATCACCGCGACGATCAGGGCAACCACCGCCAGCGCGAGCAGGACAAGCACACCGGCCAGCCCGATCGCCAGCGACGCCAGCGGACGCCACCACCGGTGCGCCGGCCCGCGCAACAGCTGCGGATAGCTGCGCGGCAGGAACGCATCCGCCGGGCCACCGGAAGCGAAGGAGCCGAAACCAGGCGGCATGGGCTGACCGCCGGGCCGCATCGGATGGGCCGGGTAGTTGCCGGCGCCGGGCCAGTCCGGCGGCAGCTGGCCGGATGGCCGCCACGGCTGCGGGGCGCCGCCAGGGTGGTCGAACGACGGCTGCGGCCACTGGCCGCCCGGGGGTTGTGCGGTCACGTCAGGCTCGCTTGCAACGCACGCAACCTGGCCATGCTGGAATCACGGCCGAGGATCTGCATCGATTCGAACAACGGCGGGGAGACACGGCGTCCGCAGACCGCTACCCGCAACGGCCCGAACGCGAACTTCGGCTTGATGCCCATATCGTCGACGATGGCCTGCCGTAGCTTCGCCTCAAGCTTCGACGCCTCGAAATCGCTCACCTGGCCCAACGCGCCGATGGCTGCGTCCAACACCGCCGGTGCCTCCTCGCGTAGGCTGGCCCGCGCGTCATCGGCGATGCTCAGTTCGGCGTCGTCGATGAACAGGAAACCGAGCATCCCGACGGCTTCTCCGAGCACCTGCATCCGGCTTTGCACCAACGGAGTCGCCGCGCGCAGGATCTCCTGCTCGCGGCCGGTCAGCGCAGCGATCCGCTCGGCGCCGACCAGGCCCGCCGCATACAGGTAGGGCACGATGCGCGCGGCCAGATCATCGACCGCCAGCAGCCGCAGGTGCTCGGCATTGATGGCTTCGGCCTTCTTCTGGTCCCAGCGCGCCGGGTTGGGGTTGACGGCACCGAGTTCGAACGCAGCGGTGAATTCCGGCGGGGTGAACACGTCGCGGTCCGGGCCGATCGCCCAGCCCAACAACGCCAAGTAGTTGACGATGCCCTCGCGGACGAAACCTCGTTCCCGGTACCGGAACAGGTCCGATTGCGGGTCGCGCTTGGACAGCTTGCGGTTGCCCTCCCCCATCACCAACGGCAGGTGGGCGTAGACCGGAGCTGCGTCCGCCAGGCCGAGCTCACGCAGTGCCTGCAACAGGACCAACTGGCGCGGAGTGGAACTGAGCAGGTCCTCGCCTCTGGCGATATGGGTGATGCGCATCAGGGCGTCGTCGACCGGGTTCACCAGCGTGTACAGCGGGTCGCCGTTGCCGCGGACGATGACGAAGTCTGGCACCGACCCGGCGGGGAACCTGACTTCGCCACGGACCAGGTCGTTGACGACGATGTCCTCACCCGGCATGCGGACCCGCAGTACCGGCAGGCGGCCCTCGGACCGGAACTGGGCTTTCTGTTGTTCGGTCAGGTCACGGTCGTAGTTGTCGTAGCCCAGTTGTGGGTCACGACCCGCTTGCCGGTGCCGCTGCTGCACTTCCTGCGGGGTGGAGAAGGACTCGTAGGCGTAGCCGCCGTCGACCAGTTTGGCGATGACCTCGGCGTAGATGTCGCGGCGCTCGCTCTGCCGGTAAGGGCCGTAGTCGCCGCCGGCATCAGGGCCCTCGTCGTAGTCGATGCCCAGCCACGCCAGCGCGTCGGTGATCGCCTGCACCGATTCCTCACTGTCGCGGGCCGCATCGGTGTTCTCGATCCGGAAGACCAAGGACCCACCGGTGTGACGGGCGTACGCCCAGTTGAACAAGGCGGTACGGGCCAGGCCGACGTGCGGAGTTCCGGTGGGCGAGGGGCAGAACCGCAACCGGGGCGCGGCAGGTGGGCCCGTGCCCGCGGACGAGGCGAGAGGGTGAGGGCTGGGATCGGGGGTGGAAGTGCTCATCCGGGCCAGGATAGGCCAGCCGTAGCCGGTCCGCGTGGTACGCCCGAGACCTCAGCGGCGCATGACCCGGTTGCGCAGCGCGCCGATGCCCTCGATCTCCACCTCGACCACCTGGCCGTCCTCGATCGGCCCGACACCGGCCGGCGTGCCGGTGAGGATGACGTCACCGGGCAGCAGCGTGAAAGCGGCCGAGACGTACTCGACCAGGTCCTCGATACCGAACACGAGGTCCCGGGTGTTGCCGTCCTGATGCAGCTGCCCGTCCACCCTGGTGCGGATGCTCAGTTCTTCGGGGTCCAGGCCGGTGACGATCCACGGTCCGAGCGGGCACGCCGTGTCGAAGCCTTTCGCCCTGGCCCACTGCCCGTCACTGGCTTGGGCATCGCGGGCGGTGACATCGTTGGCGCAGGTGTACCCGAAGATGACGTCCTTGACGCGTTCGCGCGGGACTTCTTTGCAGATGGTGCCGATGACCACCGCCAACTCGCCCTCGAACTCCACCCGGTTGCTGAATCCCGGCAACAGGATCGGGTCGTCGGCACCGATGACGCTGGTGTTGGGTTTGAAGAACACCAATGGCTTGGCCGGCAGTTCGCTACCCATCTCCGCGGCGTGATCGGCGTAGTTGCGCCCGATACCGACGACCTTGCTGCGCGGGATGACCGGCGTCACCAACCGCACGTCGCCCAACGCATACGACTTCCCGGTACGCACCACCTGGGCGTACAACGGATCCCCGCTCAGCGCCTCGAGCCGCTCGTTTCCCGGCTCGCCGACGACATAGCCGAACACCGGATCGGAATCCACCACGAAACGCGCCACCCGCATGCGGCAAATGTATACGGGCCGGCCCCGGTCGCGGCGAGCAGCACACCGGCCGGGCCGTTACGCCCCGGTGGACTCGAACACCTCGATAGGCTCACCGAGCGTGGCCCCCGACCAGTCCCGAACCGGCGCCAGGCTGACCGGCGTCGACCTCGCCCGTGGAATGGCGCTGCTGGGCATCATGGTCAATCACGTCGTCGGCGGGACGCCCAGTGCGCTGCTGTGGGACCTGCACGCGGTCACCTTCACCCTGTTGGTCGGCGTCGGTCACGAGCTGGGGCGCCGCAGCGGGCGGCCGGCCAGCACC
>PDWJ01004079.1_pt1 | contig 13253 bp, 9 predicted proteins | sample 1430881 | NCBI WGS metagenome assembly PDWJ01 (sample SAMN01162460, study PRJNA174530) | Oral metagenome, whole genome shotgun sequencing project. | biome: Marine environment; feature: Marine mammal; material: Swab sample of the gingival sulcus; isolation source: swab sample of gingival sulcus... | reverse complement strand
CGACCACTGCCCGAAGCGATTGTGGTGCCGGGTGCCGGACGCAACCGGGGTGCCATAGAATATGGCGGAGAAAGCACCAGTCTCAGCGGTATTGAACGCCTGCGCTATGCGGCTTTACTGCACCGGAAAACCGGCCTGCCGATTCTGGTCAGTGGTGGCCAGCCCTTACCCGGTGTGCGCAGTGAAGCCGAGCTGATGCGTGATATGCTGGTCGATGAATTCCGCGTGCCGGTGCGCTGGCTGGAAACTGAAAGTCATACCACCTGGCAAAATGCAGAATTCAGCAGCAAGATTCTGCATTCTGCCGGTATCCGCTCCGCCTGGCTGGTCACCCAGGCCTGGCACATGCCGCGCAGCATGCTTGTTTTTCAGCACCACCGCATTGATTATCAACCCGCTTCAGTGTCCTTCGGCAGTGTGATTCCGTGGAGCGATTGGTACATGAAGGGAGTACCACAACCTACCGCACTCACCCGCAGCAGGGTCGCCCTGCATGAGTGGATTGGCATTATTTGGTATAAAATAAGGAAACTACTGGATAGGTAGTTTTTATTCATTTAAAGTTAAGTTTGCAGGCAGACCAGCTATTTACCGGAAACTGGCTGCTTATCCGGAACCTTTTGAATTTAAAGGTGGGGTGTAGTTTTCTGTGTCAGGAGGCATTATAAATGGCTGACACAACGCAGTGCCGGAAACCCTGAGGGTAAGAGCAAAAATTGTACTTACCAAACAGGCGTGACTTCGGAAAACTTTGACATTTATAACTAGACTTAAAGCAGACAGCAGAGTCTGGACAGGAGTTTTTTTAATATGGCATTCGGTAAAACCGGCATCGACTGGCGATCAACCAAAGCAGCTGTCTGGCGTTCAAACAGACACTTTCTGAAACCGGTCACCCAGCCGGATCTGGTTGACCCTGAAAGTCTGTCAGGTATTGATGAGCAAAAATCCCTGCTTTACAAAAATACGGAAAATTTTCTGCGTAACCAGCCCTGTTGCCATGCCCTGCTCTGGGGCGCACGGGGTGTCGGTAAATCATCACTGATTAAAACCCTGCTGACCCGTTATCACCGCGTAGGTCTGCGCCTGATTCAGCTGCCCAAATCGGATCTGCATTTACTGCCGGATATCACTGACGACATCAGTGACTATGGTCAGCATTTTATTATCTACTGTGATGACCTGTCGTTTGATGAAGATCTCGGCGAATACCAAATGCTGAAAAATACGATTGCAGGCTCTCTGGAAAAACCGCCGTCCAATGTATTGATTTATGTCACCTCAAACCGCCGTCACCTGATGCCGGAATATCTGGCTGATAATTTCAATGCACATTCCGAGGCCGGAGATACCCAACCGGAAACGGTAGCCCCGTTTGATGAGCGTTTATCGCTGATTGACCGGTTTGGACTGTCGCTGTCATTCCCCCCGATGACAGAGGAAATCTATCTTACGATCGTCGACAATCTGTTCCGGAGTATCAGGGTCGACAAACAACAACTACATGAGGAAGCCAAACGGTTTGCTCAACAACGTGGCGGTCACAGCGGCCAAACCGCTCGCCATTTTTTTAACCACTATCACATTTACTTGTGAAGTAATTTTTTGTGAAGTAATAACCATGACCCCACTACTAAAAACTTTTTCTGCCACCATACTGGCAACCCTGTTAATGACCGGCATTGCTCAGGCGGCCCCCATGCCCGGCAATGCGGATAACGGCCCGCAATATTCCCAGCGTGAGCTGGATGAAGCCTTCTGGATGAGTGCGTTAAGCGGAGATATTAATGCACTGACGATGCTGGTCAAGGAAGGTGCCAACCCCAGAATAACGACACCACACGGCGAAACCGCCCTCCATGCCGCAGCAGCACGCGGCCACCTGCGGGTAGTGAGCTTCCTGTTGCAACAGGGTGTCAGTGCTCATTCCAGAACCACAAACGGCTGGACACCGCTGCATCATGCTGCCCGCTTCGGCCACGTCAGTGTTGCCAACTTTCTGATACACTCTGGTGCAAACCCGCATTCACGCACACGGGATGCGGGACACAAAACACCGATTGACATTGCGCTGGATAAAAATGATCTGAGAATGGCCAGGGTCATGGGCTGGGTACCCAGCCGATAAGCCACTGAATTAATTGAGGTTAGAAGTAACCCCTTTATTTTCAGCCGGATTGTTGGGCGATGACACAGCCCCTGTTAAACTGGATTGATTTAACCGTCAGGAAAACAGATATGCGTTTAAAAAAAGCTAACAACGCCTTGCTGGCAATGGTTGTTTCTGCGCTGGCCCTGTCAGCATGTACACAGGAAACCCAGAACCAGATCAGTCGCTCCCTCAATAACTGGACCGGTACGGATGGCATACTGGAAATTTACAGTGGCGGCAAGATGGTGCGCCGCTTCCTGAAAGTAGATAAGCTGAGCACGGCTTATGGTACGTCATCCAATGAAGCCCGTCCCTATCGTTACGGTAACGGGGTGCTTGATCTGAACCTCAACGGTGTCGCCGACAACGGTGAGAAAAAAGTTTATTTTGAGTTCAGTGAATACTCAACTCAATATATCTTCTATGAATCACCCAACTAAAAAATACGCTGCAACCTGCCGTGCAACCTGATCACTGTCTTTATTTATGGACAGTGAAACCTTGACGCTAGGCCCAGCGGTACCACGTTGCAATGCCCAGATTCCGGCCCCAGTGGTCAATCAATTCGCGGTCAGTGGCCTTATCAAACACCTGTTGCAGACAGGGTTCCAGCAGTAAGGCCGCTGCTGCTTCCATGCCCACGGTCTGATAGGGTTCAAAAAGACCGGGCATCTCAAACAGCTCAGCGACCATTAACGCCTGTGCAGCATTCATCACCTGATTGGCACGGACAATGGGTTTTGGGAACATCTCCGGTGTGATTTGCAGACAGGCGACATGATCCACCACCTGATTGATCAGGGACTGGCGCTGGGTTTCCTGCAACTCACTGTAGTTACGGTGCAATTCAATGTCGATCAGCATGCCAAGCGGTACTGAATGCAGCTGTGATAACACACCGCCAATGACGTGGTCGGTAAACCCTTGCTGTTGTGCCAGCGGAATATCAGGATGCATGGCCAGCAGTTCACTTTTTACATCCAGCAACCCCATCGGTTCAGGACGCAGCGTGGTGCGTTCGGTTTCCGGCATCCGGAACTGATGCAGTACAAAAGCCGCCTGCCAGGCAATCAGGTAATTATTTTCATCACTGGGCAGACGCAACACGATTTCATGCCGTTCACGGTTATCGCGTCTGGCCATATTGACGCTGGAAGCCACTGGCAGGCTTGCATCATAGAGAATATCGAAACCGTAGCCGCTGACATGAGTGGCTTCATTGATCAGGCTTTGCGTGCTTTCGGGATAGGTGAACATGATGGTACTGACTTGGTTTGATGAAAAGGTGAGGATTATAGCGGAAATGATCCGGGTGACGATATATGAAGCCTCTCTGAAGTTTTTAAATACATTTTATCCGTTTAACTATTTGAAAAATCAGTTGATATTTTTGTGAATGGAGGATTTCCATTTCCCGTGGACTTTTTTGTGGCAACATAGTATTTTTCTTCCCCCACTGGATAGTTGTGCAAAGGTACTATCCCGAAAGAGGTAGTATGTCTGATTACTATCTTTAATGCCCAAAAATGATAATTTTCACTATTACCGCTTAGGAGATTACTCAACATGAGTAAGGACAATCTTGATATTGACCCCCAGGAAACCGGGGAATGGCAGGAAGCGATTGATGTTGTTATCGAACGTGAAGGTGCCGACCGTGCCCGTTATCTGCTGGATAAAACTATTGATGCTGCTTACGAGGCGGGTGTTGAGCCGCCGGACAGTCGCACTTCCTATGTAAACACCATCCCTGCTGATCAGCAACCCGCTTATCCGGGTGATCTGGAAACCGAACGCAATATTCTGCGGGCGTTGCGTTGGAATGCTACTGCGATGGTGGTCAAGGCTAACCGTAAACCGGCCGAACCCGGTGGACACATTGCATCCTTCCAGTCTTCGGCAATTATGTATGAAGTCGGTTATCACCATTTCTGGAAAGGCCCGAATCACCCCAGCGGTCCGGATATGGTGTTTATCCAGGGCCATACGGCTCCGGGAACTTATGCCCGTGCCTATCTGGAAGGCCGGATCAGCGAAGAACAACTGGATAACTTCCGTATGGAAGCCGGTGGTAACGGACTCTCGTCTTATCCACATCCTTATCTGATGCCGGATTTCTGGCAGTTTTCCACTGTTTCCATGGGCCTCGGCCCGATCATGGCCATTTATCAGGCCCGCTTTATTAAATATTTACAAAACAGGGGCCTGGCGACCAAGGCTGAAAAGCTCTCTGAGCAGCGCAAGGTCTGGGCCTTCCTCGGTGACGGCGAGATGGACGAGCCGGAATCACAGGGGGCGATTTCACTGGCAGCACGTGAAAGGCTGGACAATCTGGTGTTTGTGGTCAACTGTAACCTGCAACGGCTGGATGGCCCGGTGCGCGGGAATGGCAAGATTGTGCAGGAACTGGAGGGTAACTTCCGGGGTGCTGGCTGGAATGTGATTAAAGTACTGTGGGGTTCCGGTTGGGATCCACTGCTGAATGATCCGGTGCATGGTGATCGTTTGAAGGAGGCCATGCTGAAAATTGTTGACGGCGAATACCAGAACTTCAAGAACAAGGGGGGTGCCTATGTGCGCGAGAACCTGTTCGTCAAGTACGGTATGGAAGAGCTGGTCAAGGACATGACTGATGATCAGATCTATTACGATCTGATGCGTGGTGGTCATGATCAGGAGAAGGTTTTTGCCGCTTATCACCGTGCTGTTAATACCCAGGATCGCCCGACAGTGATTCTGATGCACACCGTTAAAGGTTACGGCATGGGTGAAGCCGGTGAGGGAATGAATATCAGCCACTCACAGAAGAAACTCAGTGCCAGTCAGTTGGGTAAACTGCGTGACCGCTTCGATATTCCGGTATCCGATCAACAGGTTGAGGCCGCAGAATTCTACAAACCGGCGGCGGATTCGCCGGAAATGCGATACCTGCATGAAAAACGTCAGGCACTGGGCGGTTATCTGCCAAGCCGTGCGCAGGCATTTGAAACGCTGAAAATTCCGGATCTGTCGATGTTTGATGCGCTGCTGAAAGACACCGATGAGCGTACCATGTCGACCACGATGGCGATGGTGCGAATCATGGTTGCAGTCGCGCGGAATAAGGAAATCGGCCCGCGTCTGGTGCCGATTGTTCCGGATGAGGCGCGTACCTTTGGCATGGAAGGTATGTTCCGTCAGGTTGGTATTTATGCCCACGCAGGCCAGAAATACACCCCGGCGGATGCGAAAGACATCATGCCTTACAAGGAAACCCAGAAAGGTCAGTTGTTGCAGGAAGGTATTAACGAAGACGGTGCCATGTCCTCCTGGGTTGCCGCTGCGACTTCTTACGCCAACAATGGTGTAATGACCATTCCGGTGTATATCTTCTATTCCATGTTCGGTTTCCAGCGTATCGGTGATCTGGCCTGGGCAGCGGGTGATATGCTGGCACGTGGCTTCCTGATTGGTGGAACAGCCGGACGCACGACGCTGAACGGTGAAGGTCTGCAACATCAGGACGGCCACAGTCAGCTGTTCGCACAGTTTATCCCGAACTGTAAATCCTATGACCCGACTTTTGCCTACGAACTGGCGGTGATTTATCACGATGGTATGAAGCGGATGTATGAGCACGGTGAGAACGTGTTCTATTACATCACCACCATGAATGAAAATTACCGCATGCCTGCCATGCCGGAAGGGGCCGAGCAGGGCATTATCAAGGGGATGTACAAATTCCGGGCGGCTGAGGGCAAGGCCAAGCATCAGGTTCAGTTACTGGGTTGCGGTACTATCCTGCGTGAAGTGATTGCGGCAGCTGATCTGCTGAAAGAAGACTGGGGTGTGAACGCGGATATCTGGTCGACACCAAGCCTGAATGAGCTGGCGCGTGACGGTCAGGATGCGCAACGCTGGAATAGGTTGCACCCGGATCAGGCACCACGTCAGTCCTGGGTGGAAAAATGCCTGGAGGGTACTGAAGGGCCGGTGATTGCTGCAACCGATTACATGAAGTTATACGCCGAGCAAATTCGTCCATTTATCAGTAATGATTACCATGTCCTGGGGACTGACGGTTTCGGTCGTTCTGACAGCCGTCCGGCATTACGGGCACACTTTGAAGTGGATCGTTATTACGTCACGGTCGCGGCGCTGAAAGCACTGGCAGATCAGCAGCAATCCAGCCGTGCGAAAAACAAGATCAGCGCAAAAACCGTACTGGATGCCATTAAAAAGTACGGTATTGATGCGAATAAACCCAACCCGCTGTTTGCATAACCCGGAGTCATAACCATGAGTAAAGAAATATTAGTTCCCGACATTGGTGATTTCTCCGATGTTGATGTGATTGAAATACTGGTCAATGTGGGCGATACCATTGCCATTGATGATGAAATAATCACCCTGGAGTCGGATAAGGCCTCCATGGATATTCCGGCCTCAATGGGTGGAATCGTGAAAGAGATCAAAGTCGCGGTGGGCGATAAAGTCTCCGAAGGCAGCCTGATTCTGCTGCTGGAAGATTCTGCGGAAAGCAGTGTCCATGTTGCTGCTAATCCGGCTCAACCCAAAATCGAAAGTCCGGCGGCCTCCAGTGCCGCACCCAGTGCCGGTGGCAGTGGTTATGGCGGCGGTGGTCTGGAACAGATTCATGTACCGGATATTGGTGATTTTTCCGATGTGGACGTGATTGAGGTTCTGGTAACAGAAGGCGATACAGTGGCGGAAGAAGACTCACTGATTACTCTGGAGTCGGATAAGGCGTCCATGGATATCCCGGCCCCGAAAGCCGGGGTGGTTAAACAGTTGAAAGTCGCGGTGGGTGACAAGGTGTCCGAAGGCAGCCTGATTCTACTGCTGGAAACCAAGGGTGGTACCCGTACTGTAACGGATAATGCCCCCGTGCCTGCTGCAACCGGCGGTGGTTCTGGCAAGGCATCGAGCCGTGTTCCGGCCGCATCGAGTGTGGCGGATGCCGAAGCGTTCCGTCGTGCCCACGCCAGTCCGTCGGTACGGCGCATTGCCCGTGAGCTGAATATTAATCTGGCGAACGTGACCGGCACCGGCCGTCATGGTCGTATCACTGAAACCGATGTGCGCAACTTCAATGCTTCCGGTGGTCAACCCGCTTCAGCACCGGCATCAGCCGCGGCTCCAGCAGCAAAATCTGCTGCACCGGCAACGGGTGGCGAAATGGGGATTCCGTTAATCACTCAGCCGAACTGGAGCAGCTTCGGTGAGGTTGAAACCGTACCGATGACACGGATTGGCAAACTGTCGGCGAAACATCTACACAAGGCCTGGCTGAACGTGCCGCAGGTGACACACTTTGACGAGGCTGACATCACTGAGCTGGAAGCCTATCGTGGCAGTATTAAGGGTAAAGCCAAGGAAATGGGCTTTAACTTCACCCCGCTGGTGTTCATGATGAAGGCTGTGGTGGCGGGCCTGAAGGAATATCCGAAGTTTAATGCCGCAATGGATGATGCCGGTGAAAACCTGATTATGCGCAAGTTCTACAATATCGGTATTGCTGTGGATACCCCGGATGGTCTGGTGGTGCCGGTAATCAGGGATGTGGATCGCAAGGGCATGTTTGAGCTGGCTCGTGAGCTGGGTGAGGTTTCCGTGAAGGCCCGAGAAGGTAAACTGAAAGCGGCGGATATGTCCGGTGGCTGTTTCTCCATTTCCAGCCTGGGAGGTATTGGCGGTACTAACTTTACCCCCATCGTCAATGCGCCGGAAGTCGGTATTCTCGGTCTGACCCGTTCACAGGAACGGTTGAAGCGTGTCAATGGTGAAATTGTTGACCGGCTGATTCAGCCACTGGCGGTGTCCTATGACCACCGGGTGATTGATGGTGCCTATGCTGCTCGTTTCGTGAGTCATCTGGCCTTTGTGCTGTCTGATGTGCGTAATCTGATGTTGTAAACCGGGAGTTGAACGATGAGTAATGTAATTGAAATCAAAGTCCCGGATATTGGTGACTTTGCCGATGTAGATGTGATTGAAGTACTGGTAGCGCCGGGTGATGTGGTGGCTGAAGACGATGCACTGATCACTTTGGAGTCAGACAAGGCATCAATGGATGTGCCTTCCTCACATGCCGGTACGGTGAAAGAGCTGAAGCTGAAGGTGGGTGACAAGGCATCCGAAGGCACGGTGGTGTGTCTGATGGCTGTGGAAGGTGCGGTGGCGGAAACAGCGCCCGCAGCCTCTGCTCCCGCTGCGGCGGAAACTCCGGCTCCGGCAGCATCGGCTGTTGTGGCACCGGCAGCAGCCAGTTTTGCAGGTCACGCAGATGTCAGCTGTGACATGCTGGTGCTGGGTGCCGGGCCGGGGGGCTATACCGCCGCGTTCCGTGCTGCCGATCTAGGCATGAAAACGGTGCTGGTTGAACGCTGGTCGACGCTGGGTGGTGTGTGTCTGAACGTGGGTTGTATTCCGTCCAAGGCGCTGTTGCATGCGGCAAAAGTCATTGATGAATCGGAAGAAATGGCTGAGTTCGGTATTGAATTCAGCAAGCCGAAGATTGATCTGGACAAGTTGCGGGGCTGGAAAGAAAAGGTAGTTGGCCGCCTGACCGGTGGTCTGAGCGGACTGGCCAAGCAGCGCAAGGTACAGGTAGTCAATGGCATCGGTCAGTTCCTTGATCCGAACCATGTTGAAGTGAGCACAGCAGACGGCAGCAAGACCATTGTTCAGTTCAAACATGCCGTCATTGCCGCAGGCTCCGAGGCGGTGAAATTACCGTTCATTCCGGATGATCCGCGAGTCATTGATTCCACTGGTGCCCTGGCGCTGGAGAGCGTGCCTGAGCATATGCTGGTGATCGGTGGCGGTATTATCGGGCTGGAAATGGCCACGGTTTATGCGTCGTTGGGCTCAAAAATCACCGTGGTGGAAATGCTGCCACAGATTATTGCCGGTGCGGATAAGGATATGGTCAAATCGTACATGAATCGCATCAAGAAGCGCTATGAAAACATCTGGATGGAAACCCGGGTGACTAAAGTGGAAGCAACGGATCAGGGCATGAAGGTCAGCTTTGAAGGTAAGCATGCCCCGGCTGAGCCACAGTTGTATGACCGTGTGCTGGTTGCGGTGGGGCGTACACCAAACGGCAAACTGATCGGTGCGGAAAAGGCAGGTGTCGCTGTCGATGAGCGGGGTTTTGTACAGGTGGTGGATACCCAGATGCGTACTACACAGCCACATATTTATGCCATTGGTGATATTATCGGGCAGCCCATGCTGGCACATAAGGCGGTACATGAAGGCAAAACCGCAGCGGAAGCTGCCTCCGGCCTGCCAAGTCACTTTGATGCACGGGTGATTCCGTCAGTGGCGTATACCGATCCGGAAATTGCCTGGGTGGGTGTGACCGAAGAGGAAGCCAAAGCCAGGGGTATTAAGTACGGCAAAGGTGTTTTCCCGTGGGCCGCCAGTGGTCGTGCCCTGTCACTGGGGCGTGATGAAGGGATGACCAAGCTGATTTTTGATGAAGACAATGAGCGCGTCATTGGGGCTGGGATTGTCGGGACGAATGCCGGTGATCTGATTGCTGAAGTTGCGCATGCCATTGAAATGGGTTCGAATGCGGCGGATATTGGCCTGACGGTACATCCGCATCCGACACTGTCTGAAACCGTAGCGATGGCTGCGGAGATGTTTGAAGGTACAATTACTGATCTTTACGCACCCAAAAAGCGTAAGTAGTGCCTTACCTTAACCCTTCCCTCGTTTGCGGAGGGGAGGGTTGATACAAGGGGTGCGGTAACGCATTATTTGTCAACGTCGATTTTTTTTTATAGGTAGTCAACATGTCCAACACTTCATCCGCACCCGCCCGCCCCAAACCCGGTGTACCCTTACGTCGTGCGGAAAAAGTTGCCCGTATCCCGATTAAGGTGGTCCCCAAACCCAAGGATGAAGTGCTGAAAAAACCGTCCTGGCTGCGGGTCAAGCTGCCAACAGCATCACAGGCGGAAAAAGTGCGGGGTATGCTGCGTAACAGCAAGCTGCATACGGTGTGTGAGGAGGCTTCCTGCCCGAACTTGCCGGAGTGTTTTGGTCATGGTACTGCAACATTCATGATTCTGGGGCAGGTGTGTACCCGCCGTTGTCCGTTCTGTGATGTTGGGCATGGTCGCCCGTTACCGGTGGACGAACAGGAGCCGGAGCATCTGGGTAATGCCATTCGTAATATGCACCTGAAATATGTGGTGATTACTTCGGTGGATCGGGATGATCTGCGTGATGGTGGCGCAAAGCATTTTGCGGACTGTGTCCGTGCTGCCCGTGAGGCACAACCGGGGATCAAGGTCGAAGTACTGACCCCGGACTTTCGCGGGCGCATGGACATTGCCATTGATGAAATGTCGGTCGAGCCGCCGGATGTGTTCAATCACAATATGGAAACCGTGCCACGTTTGTACAAACAGGCACGACCCGGTGCTGATTACCAGTGGTCACTGGATCTGATTAAACGCTTTGGTGAGCGCCATCCTGATGTGCCGACCAAATCCGGACTGATGGTGGGTCTGGGCGAAGAAATTGAGGAAATCAAGGCGGTTATGCGTGATTTACGGACACATGGCTGCCGGATGCTGACCATCGGGCAGTATCTGGCACCGTCTGACTCCCATCTGCCAGTGGAGCGTTATTATGCGCCGGATGAGTTTAAGGCCTTGCGCGAATACGGTGAGTCGATTGGCTTTGATCATGTCGCCAGCGGGCCAATGGTACGCTCGTCTTATCATGCAGATCAGCAGGCGATGGAGCTGGTCTGAAGTTAAAACGGCTTGTCAACAGTCAGCCTGCTGAAGCCCTGTCAGGACAATTAATAATGGACATTGTTTATATCCGTGATCTGAAAATAGATGCCCATATCGGTATCTACGACTGGGAAAAAGCGATTCAGCAGCAAATCCGTATTGACCTGGAAATGGCCTGGGACAATCGCGTGCCGGCTGCGTCAGACGATATTGCCGATGCCCTGAACTACAAGGAAGCCGCACAAAAGGTCATCGAGCGGGTACAGTCACAGCATTTTCATCTGGTGGAACGGCTGGCGGAGGAAATTGCTGCCATGCTGATACAAGAGATGAACGTACCGTGGTTGCGGCTGACCCTGGGTAAGCCGGGGGCAGTTAAAAACGCCTCTGAAGTCGGCATCTGTATTGAGCGCGGGGAGCACTGATTGTAAAAACCCCGATTACCGCTGCTGACCTGACAGACACCTGCTGAAAATCGGTAACTGTCAGATCAGGGTTTTTACAAATTACTTAACCTTCGCAGTGATACTTAATGTCGCACTACCATTCCCGGCAATACCCCCCACGACCCATATCCCGGTATCCTCATCATATGAACCATTTACTGTTGCATGGCTAACATACTCTAAAGTATCAGGTAACTTATCTGTAACCTGGACACCTGTAGCATCATTTGACTCTTTATTGTCGATCACAATGGTATAGGTCACTGTATCACCTCTTTTAGCGCTAGAGGGAAGCACTGTCTTCGTTAACTCCAGGTCAACCTTAGGTTCAGCATAACCAATATCATAAGTATGATTATTTTGCCCATGAGATCCTGTCGTAAAAGTGAAGCGACCTGTCGCCCTGTCAGGATTACTGCCCAAAGGCTCATTTAAAGCACTGTTCTGAAGCGTTAGCACGTCACCATTCACTGTTGTTGGCACAGAAATGGTACATGAAGTATTTCGTGGAATACCCCCCGTTACATTCGCGTCAGTAAAGAGATACTGTCCACCATTTGCTGTTGTTTGTGTAAAGTCCTCACCGCCACAATTCAGTGTGACCTCAACACCATCAACCCCTGCTTCTCCGGCATCCTGGATACCATTACTGTTTTCATCATCCCAAACCCTGTTGCCAATTTGTAAAGGAGCAGGATCCGCAAATATTTCTATATCACCCAAACCAATCGACTTCCCCTGTTCAGGAGGGTAATTCTCCATATAAATCTGATAGGCCTGGACTGACTCTCCGGTTTTATTGTCCAGCCATCGTATCCCACCCGCATTAGTCAACTCATAAATGGGATCAAAAGAGGTTATAGCCACCGTACCGGAACCTGGCAACATCGCAATACCACCAAAAAAGAGTTCCTGATGAACATTTGTATCATCCTCGAAAAACTCATCACCGTGATAAAACTCCCCTCCCCCGGGACCCTGCTGTGTATTTTCTCCACTAGTGGGACCAACGCCACCACAAGTAGCATTATTTTCAAGCTTCCACCCACCTGAGTTATCAGGACAAGCACGTAATACATCACCCGCAGAAATAGTCCACTCTTCCATATCTGTTTGTGACTCACCAGGATCAGGTATCCAGGTATTATACCCGGACTGATAAGCATGACGATCCATAAAACTCAGAATCATGGAGCCATCAATATCAAATTCTATATCTGCAAGAATCGGTTGAGGTGTAGCCGAAAAAAATTGTGTACCATCGTTCCAGGGTTCAGCAAGCCAACCATCTGGCACAATCTTGCCGTAATAATCGTCTGTCCATGGCTCCCATTTTGCGTCTTTGCCCATTTCACCCAACACATCAAAACTGTAACCTCTTTCATAATCAAGGTTAAAATTAAATATGCTTGAGAATGTCCCGTTCTCTAACTTCATAACGTGCGCTTTCAGGTCACTTCGGAGCTTAGATGTTTCTGCTGAACACACAACACCGAGATACAGCTCTCCCTGATGAACGCCCAGACCCCACGGCCGATAATCGCCATGCGAGCAACCCGGATCAGGTATAGAGATAACCGCACCCGCTAAACTTTTTGTTGCTATATCAACAGGAATAACGGTTTTATCATTAAGATTTACCACATAAAGTGTCTTATCATCTTCGGAAATATCCATATCTCCCATAGCGATCTTGCCCACCGCAGGATAAGCCCGCCAATCATAGGTTCTGGAATTACCTTCCGCATCCAGATCAGTCCCTTCTTCTCTTGGATCGTCACCTGTATCAACACTGCCTAATGTATTTACATCTAACCAGCTTGTTACCGTTCCAGGTGTCTCTGACGAAAAATCAATAGAATATATTCCACCGGTATTCAATGGCCCAAGGCC
>PDWJ01004077.1_pt1 | contig 13257 bp, 6 predicted proteins | sample 1430881 | NCBI WGS metagenome assembly PDWJ01 (sample SAMN01162460, study PRJNA174530) | Oral metagenome, whole genome shotgun sequencing project. | biome: Marine environment; feature: Marine mammal; material: Swab sample of the gingival sulcus; isolation source: swab sample of gingival sulcus... | reverse complement strand
CGCCTGCTGGTAGCAAGCAACCGACGAGCAACAACCGCTGTGGTTTCGCAGACCAGCGCAGCGACGGGAGGTAAGTTGGTCAGCGCTCTAGAAAGCGGCCCGCAGCGCTGTGCCCGGCGACGGGAGGCATCTATAGGGGTGCTCCTGAGCCAATGAAACAATGGAGAGGCGAGCGTCGTCGAGCGTCCACGCAGTGTCCACGATGCAAACGGTCGTGGGCGATCCGCGAGCGTTCAGGTCTTGGAGGAGAACTCGGCAGCTTCAGTGGAGAGGTCGGGCCTCGTCCCTTGGCCGCGAACGTGACCCACGGCTATCGGGTCAGGCGACCTCGCTCATAGCACCAAGCAAACACGTTGCGCGTCGGGTCGGGCTCGTTGCTCATGTTAGTTGCTGTAGAGGCGGCCCACGACTCGGGGGATCTTCAGCTGGGGACCGAGGGAGAAGCTGACCTCGAGCACGTCGCGGTAGTACTCCCCGTCGATCACGGGTGCCAGCAGCTCCTCGTCGGGAAGAGCGCGGACGGTCATGGTGCGGCAAGGGCCATCATAGATGCCGGGGGCGGTCAGGGGCTTGCCCAGGTAGCAGCTGGGCAGGCTCTTGACCACCGCCGCTGGCGAGGGCGAGCCGTAGATCGCGTGAAGCTGCCCTGGGACGTTGGCCTCGTGGAAGAGCCGAAAGACATTGCCCAAGTTGATCCCCATCGAGGCGACGTGGATCCCCGTGAACGCCAGGCGCTCATCGTTGCGATCATCGAGGATCACCTCGGCAGGGGTCGGCCGAAAGAGATCCTGGGCGTAGCCGCGCAGCTTTGGCGAGAGCACCCGCGACAGCGGGGTCTTGTCGAGCCACATGCTGGAGAGCGTGCGACCGATCACGCGGACGATCTCGCTCGGCCGCGGATCCTCCGCGGCGTAGTACTTGGCGAAGAAGCGCTGTCCGATGCCGCCGACGGCCGCGGCGAAGCCGACCGTAGAGAAGGACTCGACGCTCCCATCCCCGCGCAGCCGTTTGCCCTCGACGCGCATCGTCTCGACGTCCTTGAGAGGCAGCGGCTCGCCCTGATCGATCACCTCGCAGAGCCGATCGAGGAGCTGCTCGGCGTTGCCGCGCACGCCAGCGTTCTTGGCCACGAAGTCGATCGTGCCGCCGTTGGTCGGCAGCGCGAGGGGCAGCTCTCGCTCGGCGAACTCCGGCTCCTGGAGCACCTCGAGGGCTGACCGCAGCATACAATGGAGCGCGCCGTCGCCGCCGTCAGCGACCCAGAAGCGCAGGTCGCTGCGGAGGAAATCGCGGAGCACGGGCTTAATGTCCTCGACGCTGCGAGTCTCGCGCACGTCGCCGTGGTCACCCACGATCTGCTGTAGCTGACGCGCACGACCACGTTTGCCCTTGTTCTTACGGCTGTTGGGGTTGGTGATGACGCCGATCTGCTGCATGAGACACCTGCCTGCCGCTTGGCGCTGCCGTTACGATCCGGCAGTTAAGCAAAACCCACGCCAGGGTATCGAGTGTCCACCAACCCGCGACACTCTTGCGTTTTCGTTCGGCCAATCCATGGCGGGTCCGACCCATCACTGCGTAGCGGCTTACGCATCAGGGGCGAATGCGTAGCCGGCTACGCGCCGATCTCGTTCGTCTCGTCGAAGCCCGCGGCGAGCTCGAGCAGCTGGGCGTTGGTGGCGACGTGCTCGAGAAAGCGGCGCCGCGCGCCCTCGTCTTCAATCCACTCTGCCTTCACGAGCAGCTCGCGCCGGGCGCGCTGCAAGACGGCCTTGGCGGCCGCGGCGTCACCACACGCGAGGCAGACTCTTCCATGTACGACCTGGATCGTCGTCTCGAAGCCCTCGATGCTGCCCACGCCCTCGAGCAGCGTCAGCGCCTGTTTGGACGCCCGCCGCGCCGCCGTGAGGTCACCACCGATGCGCTGCGCATCCGCCAGGGCCGCCAAGGCCATCGCCTCGCTACCTGGCATGCCCGCCTCCTCGGCCAAGGCCAGCGCCTGCCGCGCGCGAGCCCGGGCGCGAGGGAGGTCGATCCGCCCCTCCCCGCCGGCAAGCGAGGCCAGCGCCTCATAGACGCAGGCGTCGGCGACCAGCCGCGGATCGCCGATGGCCTCGCCAGCCTCTCGCGCCGCGACCTCGAGCTCGAGGGCCTCGTCCTTTCGCCCCTGCGCCAGCCGCGCGTAGCCGAGGTTGGCCCGAGCGAAGCCCTCTGCCAGCGGGGCCCCGAGCTCGACCCCCCGGGCTACCGCCTGCTCGAGGGCCTCGACCGCACGCGCATAGTCACCAAGGTAGCAATGGAAACAGCCGAGGTTGCCCAGACAGAACGCCTCTTGGTAGGCGTTGCGTTGCTGACGGAACATCTCGAGGGCGCGCTCGGAGACCTGCACCGCGCGGGTATAGTCGCCCACCGTGCCGACCGTGACCCCCATCTCATAGGCCAGCTCGGCGGCCAGCTCGACCAGCTTGCGCGCCTCGGCGAGGTGGAGCGCCTGCTCGAAGAGCGGCAGCGCTTGACGATGCTCGCTGCGGTTGAAGTGCACCAAGGCCCGCCAGCGCAAAGCACGCGCGGTAGGCTCTGGCTCGCGCTCCTCATCGCAGAGGGCGTGGGCGCGCTCAAAGGTGGCGAGCGCCGCCTCGTGATCGCCGGCGTTGAGCGAGGTCCGCCCCAAACGCAGGAGCGCCTCGATCGTCCAGTCGCGACGTTGGCTTTGCTCGGCGAGGGCTAGCAGAGCCTCGGCGTCTTCGCGCTGCTCGCGCCACCGTCCCAGCGCGTTGAGGACCCGCTCGCGGCGCGCCAGGAGCTCGAACAGGCGCTCTCGATCTCCTCCCTCGGCCAGGGCGATCGCCCGACCATAGTGGTCTACCGCGTCGACGTAGGCGGTCGCTTGAAACGCCGTATCTCCCGCCCGGCCGAAGAGCTCGACGGCCAGCGTGGGATCTCTGGCGAGGAGCTGTTGACGACCGGCTTCGGCCCAGAGCGCCGCCGAGGGATCGGGACGCTCGCAGAGCCAGACCGCCGCGGCCGCGTGATCGCGGACCCGCGAGAGACGAGGTGAGCGCTCGTCGTCGGCCTCGTCGCCACGCTCGGGGTCTTCACCGTCAGCGTAGGCGGCCTTCACCAGCGCCTCGGACGAGAACGAGAACTCGAGCTCACCGCGGAGCTGGCTGGGCTCGCGAGCGACCAGCAGCTCCCGGCGGATCAGCTCGGCTAGCGCCTCATCTAGCACATCCTCCCCACAGCCAAGGGCGACCAGCGCGCCACGCCAGAAGATCCGACCGATCACCGCCGCCCGGCGCAGCACGGCGCGCGGCTCGGCGGGGAGCGCCTCGACACGCAAGCGCGCCACGCTCTCGTCGCCTGCGGGCAGGTCAGGGGCCTCGCTGACCCGCCACCCCGTAACGCTGCGCTGCAACACCCCGCTGCTCTCGAAGGAGCGCAGGAGCTCCTCAATCTGCTGAGGGTTGCCTTTGGCGCGCTCCACCACGAGCTCGGTGAGCGCCGTTGACGCGTCCTCGCCGAGGGTCCGCCGCACGAGCTTCGCCGCCGTGCGCTGATCGAGGCTGTCGAGATCGACGCGCCGCACGCGCTCGGCATGGACCAGCTGCGGATGCTCGTCGAGCACCTCCGGGCGAGCGAGACCGATCAGGAGCAGCGGACGCCCCGCGAGGCGTCGCAGGGCGTAGCCAAGCAGCTGCGCCGTGGCCCCGTCGCAGAGCTGCAGATCGTCGAGCACCAGCACCACCGGCCGCTCCTCGGCTATCTTGTCGAGCAGGCGCGCGACCAGCTCCATCACCCGCTGAGCGAAGATCTGAATGCTCACGGTCGCCCCTGCAGGGGAGCGCGGAGGGTCAAAGATCGTCTGCAAGGTCTCCAGATCGCGACCGGCGGGGGCGAAGCCGATCGCCTCGAGCATTCCGGCTAGGCGCGCGTCGCGCTCGCTCGCGTCATCGACATGCTCGAGGTGCAGCAGCCGCTGGAGCGCGTCCGCGACCACGGCGAAGGGCACGCCACGGCCGAGGTCCTGACCCCGGCCGACGAGGCGCCAGACGCTGCGCTCCTCCTCCTCGAGCGTCGCCAGAAACTCGAAGGCTAGGCGCGACTTGCCCACGCCGGGGCCGCCGATGAAGAGCAGCATCTGCGCTCGCTCTTCCGCGATCACCTCGGTCAGCGCGTCCCGCATCCGCGCCAGCTGCTGCGAGCGACCGACGAGCTCGTTGCCACCGCCGAGCAGCTCGCGAGGCTGGAGCCAGCGACCGCCGAAGCGCTCACCACGCACGAGGTAGGCCAGCCCGCTGCCCCCCTGCCTTGGCTCGAGGCGGAACTGCCCGCGGACCCGGCGCTGACAGCCGTCGCCGACGAAGACAGACCCGACGGGCGCCTCTTGCTGCAGGTGCGCCGCCCGGTTGACCGGCGGCCCCATCACGGTGTAGCGCCGCTGCGGGCCAGCGCCAACCGCGCCGGTGATCACAGCTCCGCTGTCTACGCCGATGCGCATCCGCACCGCTGGCAGCCCCTCGGCCTCGAGCGCCGGGCCGAGCTCGTTGAGGGCGCCTTGCATCGCCAGCGCTGCGTGGACCCCGCGGGCGGCGTCATCGACGCCAGCGTCGGGGACCCCGAAGAGTGCCATCACGCAGTCGCCGATGTACTTGTCGACGACACCGCCGTGCTCGAGGACGACCCGATAGAGCCGCTCGAAGACGGTGTCCATCAAGGTCTTGAGCTGCTCGAGGGAGAGCCGCGCGCTGAGCTGAGTAAACTCCGCGACGTCGGCGAAGAGCACGGTCGCGATACGGATCGCGTCGGTCGGCGCGGCCTCACGGGGCAGCTCGGCGCCACAGCCGGCGCAGAAGCGCTGGTCCGGAGCCAGCGCGACATCGAGGCAACGTTTGCAGATGGTCGTCGGGGTGTTCAAGGGGTCTTCTCGGAGCGCGATGGTCGCATGGCAACAGGGCACGAGCAAACCCCCGCGCCGCCCAGAGCGCCGCCAGGAGCTCAGTCTCCCCCCCCGAGGGTGGCGAGGAGGAAAAGTCTGCTAGGCTATGGTGTGAAGTCCACGACATCGAAGCTGCTCATCGTCGCCCTCCTTGGCTGCGCCGCCTGCACCACGCCGCCAGAGAAGGCGCCCCCGAAAGACGCCGGCGTCGAGCAGACCGCCGACGCCAACAACCTGGACGGACAGGTGCTCCTGACCTTGCCCCCCGGCGACGATGGGGCGGCGGTCGTCGGCGCCTTGGCACCAGGAGAGATCCGCGCTGGGCGCATCACCGAGGCCAAGTCCCTGCTCTCCGGGATCAAGGTCGAGGGCAAGCTCGGGGACTTCAAGATCTACAACGATCGCGTGGCCTTCGTGATCGCTGCCGCTCGCGAAACGGACGGCTACTCGCCTTACGGCGGCGAGATCCTCGACGCCCAGCGCCTCGGCGTCACGGTCGGAGAGGGACGCAGCCTGCTTGGCGAGACGGTCTTCGGCGCGGGCACTCGCACCATCAAGGCGAAGTCCGTCGGCGTGGTCGCCGACGGTAAGGACGGGCAAGCCGCGATCATCCGCGTGATCGGCGAGCCCGCGATCTTCCCCTTGTTGTCCAGCCTGCTGCCCCAGAGCGCGATCATGCCGCTGTACCTGGTGGTCGACTATGTGCTCGAGCCCAACTCCGATGCGCTCGAGATCCGCTGGCGCTTCATCAACAAGACTCGTCAGGCGACGCGGCTGCCGCTGCCGCTGCTAGGGATCCTCGCCGGCGATGGGCTCGAGTTCTTCGCCGACGGCAACGGCTTCAACATCAAGTCCGGCAACGTCGCGGAGACCGAGTGGGTCGGGATGGTCGCGCCGACGATCAGCTACGGCCTGCTCGCCCGCCCGGGGAGCACGCTGAGCCCGCTGGCAACCTACAATGGCGTCTGGGCGGTGGCCCTCGGCGCCCTAGAGATCCCCGCGGCCGGCGAGGCGATCAAGACGATCGAGCTGGTGGTCGCCCCGGGCCGGCCGGAGGGCCTGCGGGAGGCGCTGAGGCGCCGGCGTGGCGTCCCCGAGCCCGCTGGGGTCGGCGGCGTGGTCCGCGATCCCCAGGGGCAACCCGTGGCCGGCGCGCGGATCCACGCTCAACGCGCGGCCGGCGGCTACGCGACGATGGCCGAGAGCGACGCCACGGGGACGTATCAGCTCGGTCTGCCAGCCGGTGAATACACCCTCACCGCGGTCGCTGAGGGGCGCGCCGTGGAGACGATCGAGAAGGTCGCGGTCAAAGATGGCACCGCGACAACCCAGGACATCACCCTCGCTGAGACGGCGACCCTCGCGTTCGAGGTCAAAGACGACAAGGGGACGGCGATCCCGGCGAAGCTGATCATCGCCCCCCGCGCACCGCTGCCGAGCCTGCCGGCGAGCTTCGGTGAGCGCACCTACCCTGGCGGCGCCGCGAAGGTGCTCTTCCATACGGGGGTCGGCGCCAACGCCAAAGGTCAGGTCCAGCTGCCCCCCGGGGAGTACACGGTCACCGCGAGCCGCGGCTTTGAGTACGAGATCGACGTGCAGACGTTGACCTTGGAGGCCGCAGCCCCCAGCACCACGACCTTTACGCTCAAACATAGCGTCGACACCACCGGCTATATGTGTGGCGACTTCCACATCCACTCGCTCTGGTCTCCAGACTCGAGCGACCTGCAGGAGCTCAAGGTCGCCTCCTTCGTCGCTGAGGGGCTCGAGCTGGCCGTGGCGACCGATCACGAGTACATCACCGACTACAACCCGTTGATCGCGAAGATGGGGCTCGGCGCCTGGACCCACGGGATCATCGGCGAGGAGCTGACGACCTTCGCCTACGGCCACTTCAACCCCTTCCCGGTGCTTCTCGATCCGAGCAAGGCGAACAACGGCGCGATGCCATGGTGGACCAAGGATCCACCGACGCTCTTCGCCGACGTGCGCAAGGCCTGGCCCCAGGCGGTGTTCCAGGTCAACCACCCGCGGTCGGCGCCGATCTCGGGCTACCTCAATTATGTCGGCTACGATCCCGAGACCGGCGTGGTGAAGCACCCGAAGGAGTGGAGCCTCGACTTCGACGCGCTGGAGGTCTTCAACTCTAGCGGCTGGAAGCAGAACGCCTCGGGGACCGTCCGCGACTGGTTCTCCCTGCTCGATCGGGGCAAGCGCACCACGGCCACCGGCAACTCCGACTCGCATACGGCGCTCTCAACAGAGGTCGGCTATCCGCGCAACTATGTGGCCCTCTCCACCGACGATCCCTCCAAGCTCGAGATCCCAGCGTTCGCCCAGGCGGTGAAAAACCAGCGCGTGCTGGTCAGCGGTGGCCCCTTCGTCACGGTCTCGATCAACGGCAAGTCGATGGGCGAGCTCGTCGACGCCAGCGCCAAGCAGGTCCAGCTGACGATCAAGGTGCAAGCGCCGACCTGGATCGCCACCGACACCCTACGGGTGATCCTCGGCGGCAAGGACGGCGGCGACGAGGTGGCGACGATCACCCTAGACGCGAGCAAGGTCGACCCCCAAAACCCGGTCGTGCGCTTCGACGAGAGCGTGCCCTTGACTCTGACCAAGGACACCTGGGTCGTGGTCGTGGTACAGGGCAAGGGGTCGCTGAGCCCCGTCGTAAGGGGCAAGGAGCCCTTCGCCATGACCAACCCGATCTACCTCGACGTCGACGGCGACGGCGCCTACGACCCGCCGTTCAGGTTTCCCGAGTAGCCTCTCGCTCGAGCAGTGAGATCGCGGCCTTGGCGGCGCAGGCCCCGTCGCCGAAGCTCGCCGCGACCGAGGGCGCCGGGGGATCGCGGAGATCGCCAGCGACGAAGACCCGCCGCGCCCCCTCAACGCGCAGCCCCGCGTCACAGCGCACGTAGCCGCGTTCGTTGAGCCAGGCGTCGGGGAGAGCTGCGCTGTTGGGTAGCCAACCGACCCGCAAGAGCGCGTAGGGCGCGGCGATGCGCTCACCGCTGGCGAGCTCGATGGCCGCGAGCTGCTGCTGCGAGTCTGCGATGAAGGCGCGGATCCGCACCCCGAGCCGGATCTCGATGTTCCGCGCGGTAACGGCGGCGCGAAACTCGGCCCGCGCCGACAGCTCCGCGCCGCGATGTAGGAGGATCACCTCCGCCCCGAGGTCGTCGAGCTTCATCGCGTTCTCGCAGGCGCCATCGCCACCACCGACGACCACGACCCGCTGACCTACGGTCTGGTCGACGTCTTTGGATCCGGTCGCGAGGATCCCCCGGCCGAGCAGCTCCCTCTCGCCCGGGACGCCCAGGCGCCGGCGAGAGAGCCCCGTGGCCAGGACGACCGCCCCAGCCGCCACCGATCGCTCGCCGGAGGAGGTCGCCAATCGCAACACGACCCTAGCTGCTCCAACCTCTATCGCGGCCAAGCGCGCGGAGAACCAGCGGATCGCCTTGGGCAACCGCGACAAGAGGCGGGCAGCGAGCTCTGCGCCGGTGACCGGCGCCATACCGGGCAGATCGATCATCTTGACGTGCACCAGGTGCAGCTGGCCGCCGAGGCGAGGCTCTGGATCCAACAGCAGGGCGGAGTGGCCGAGGCGACCACACCAAAGAGCCGTGGCCAGCCCAGCCACGCCACCACCGACGATCACCACCCCAGCCTTCGGCGGCAACTCCGCGAGCGGCGCCGGCGCTCGATGGGCCGAGGTGTCGGGCAGCTTCGACCTGGAGCTCTCCTGCTTCAGCTCGACCTCCGTGCCCGCACAGGCCACGTCGGGCATGCAGCCGATCTTGCGTAAGCGCACCCGCGCCTGTAGCACGCCCGGCTGCTCGAGCATCGAGTGGGCGATCGTCGTCGCCAGGGTCTCGACCAAGGGGTAGTGGCGACGTTCGATCACCGCTCTGGCCAGCGCGACCAACCCCTCGTAGTTCAGCGTGTCGGCGAGGCGCTCGGTCGCGGCCGCCTCCTCGACCTTCTCAAAGCTCGCCTCGAGATCGAGGCTCAGCTGCTGCCGGTGCCCCCGCTCACGCCTGTAGACACCCACCCGGGCTGGTAGCTCCAACCCCTCGACGAAGATCTTGCCCATGGTTTTTGATCTAGCATGACCAGTCGGATCCACGGCTTCGATTCTCGGCAGACGAGCCCGAGCAAACTGGTCGGCCGGGTGGCCAGTCCCCTCGCAAGATCAGAGAGTGCGTGGCTGCAGCGCCTACCTACACGACAAGAAGCAACAAATCTTATTTAAATTCAAATACTTACAAGGCGCCCTCGCCAAGGTCCTATTGGAATGAGCATTGCACGGATTGTGGATACCCAACGGAGATTCGGAGCCCAACCATGACTCGCAAGCCTCACCTCGCTACCAAGCACCTGGGAGCCGCGCTGGCCCTCGCCGTCGTCTTCCAGGCAGGCGCAGCGTTCGCGGCCCCCGCTGGCGTGTACAAGGTGCACAACATCGACGTCGGCCAAGGGTCGGCGACGCTGATCCAGACCCTCGGAGGCAAGAACATCCTGATCGATACCGGTTGGGACTACGCCGGCAACCGGCTGGTCTCCTATCTCAAGAAGAAGGCCAAGATCAAAAAGATCGACGCCCTCGTGATCACCCACCGCCACATGGATCACATCGGCGGCGTGAAGAAGCTCAGCGAGGCCTTCCCGGTCGCCAAGGTCATCGGCCCCTGGGCGAAAGACAAGGTCCCGAACTCGGCGATGTCGCACCTGGTGCACCTGCGCAAGGACCTCCGTGGCAACAAGACCGCCTCCAACCGCCCGGCCTACGAAAACGCCATCAAGGGCAAGATCTTCGACTTTGGCCACGGCTTCAAGATGGAGACCCTCTGGCCGCCGGTGACCGCCTCCGGCAAGCGCATCGGCGACTTCAACGAGGAGTCGGTGACGCTGCGCATCTCCCAGAGCGCCGGCCGTGGCAAGAAGGCGGCGGTCTTTTTGGTCGGTGGTGACCTCGGTGTCCGCGAGGAGCGCTGGCTCGCCCGTAACATGCCTCAGAAGCTCAAGAGCGACTGGGTCATCGCCAACCACCACGGCAGCGCCGGCTCCTCTCAGCGCGAGTACATGGCCGCGGTCAACGGCGGCTACAGCCCGATGCTCAAAGCGCTGATCAACGGCGACAAGAGCAGCAAGACCGGCAAGCTCGCCGACAAGATCAAGCGCTACGGACGCGGCAAGCTCGCCGGCACGATCCTCAAGAACGTCAACCCGCTCAACCCCAAGCCCAAGCCCATCACCGCCGGCTGGCTCAAGAGCATGGTCAAAGACATCCAGACCGAGACCAAAGCTGCGACCAAGCAGGGCAAGGTCGCCATCTACTCCGTCGGCACCAACGCCTACGGTCACCCCAACGCGACGCGCATGTCCGAGGCGCTCCTCGCGGGCTTTACGCCCATCACCACCTGGGGCACCGGCAGCGTGGTGATGAGCCGCGAGATGGGTGAGAGCGGTTGGAAGAGCGAGTGGAAGCCTAGCCGCGTGGCCAACACCGGCCTGGCGACGATCACCGTCCCCGGCTGGCTGCTGCACCGCGACCCCTCGAAGCCCTACGACGGCAACCGCCGCGAGGCCAACTACCACTGGTCACTGAACAACCCGCACCCCGAGGTCTCCTGGACTGGCGACTTCGACGCCTCCAAGAGCTGGAACGCCGTCGCCCGCCAGAACGCCAAGGGTCGCCGGGCCTGGATCGAGGAGTACGTCGCGGCGAAGCTGGGCGCCGAGTCGGGCGACCGGCAGGCGGCCGCCAAGCTGAAGAGCATGCGCTACAGCGGCAAGAAGGCCTGGCACGGCCTGCCCCTCGACACGATGAAGGAGTTCTCCACGCCGCAGCTGAAGGCCAAGATCACCGCCCACCGCGCCGCCCGCCGCGGCGACGGCCCCGAGCTCGACCCGGTGGCCAACGCGCACATCAAGGCCGGCACGGAGGACAAGCCTGCGACCACCACCAACACTCGCCGCACCCGGCGCACCCGCAGCAACAGCGCCAGCAACGGCGAGGCGCAGCAGCAGCAGCAGCAGGGAACCACCCTGGGCAAGATGTTCAACGCTGGCATGAAGAAGCAGCAGCGCACCCGCCGCGTCAGCAAGCGCGTCAGCAAGCGCCGCGTGATCAAGCAGCGCCGCGTAATCAAACAGCGCCGCGTGACCAGGCGCCGCGTCCTCGGGCTGACGCGCGTCAAGCAGCAGCGCCGCATGCGCCGCCCACGCCGCTACAGCCGCCGCGTCCGCGTCCCGCGGCGCAAATGAGCTAGCCCTCCCCTCTTTTTGCCCCCTCTCTTTTCGCCCCCTCTCCTCCCCGTCGAATCGAGAGAACCCCTCCCCTCCCCGTCGATCCTAGAGAACCCTTCCCGCTTTCGTCCGGTCTTCGCCCGTGGGTGGTCGGGCAGGAGCTTCCGCTACAGCGGGCAGAGCGCCTCGAGCAGCGCCTTCAGCAGCGCGTAGAAGCGCCGCGTAGAGGAGATGCTCAGCCGCTCGCCGGGAGCGTGGACCCCGAGCATCGTCGGCCCGATCGAGATCATCTCCATCCCGGGGAAGCGCTCGCCGAGGATCCCACACTCGAGGCCGGCGTGGATCACCATCACCTCCGGCGGCTTCCCCGTCTCCACCTCGTGGACCTGCTTGAAGAGCGCCAGCAGCCGCGATGAGAGGTCGGGGGCCCAGCCCGGATAGGCAGCGTCGGCGTTGACTCGCGCTCCCAGGGCGCGACCGAGCGCCGTCAGCCCCTGACGCACGCCCTCGAGGGCCGGGCCGATGGACGAGCGGGTGCAGCTCAGCACCGAGAGCGCCTCGCCGCCCTCGACCTCCCCGACGACCCCGAGGTTGGTCGAGGTCTCGACCACGTCGGGGAGCTCGCGGTTCATCGCCAGCACACCCGTCGGCACGGCCGTCAGCAGCGCGAGCACCTTCTCGGTGGTCGCCTCGCTGTAGAGCTCGGCGGCGGTGGCCTCCTCGAGGCGCACGCCTAGCGCCGGATCGGAGGCGCGAAACTCCTCCGCCAGCGCGGCTGTGACCTTGGCGCAGACATCCTCCGCGACGCCCACCTCGGCCTCGGGGAACGCCACCAGCGCCGTCGCCTCGCGGGGGATCGCGTTGCGCTTGCTCCCGCCCTCGACGGCTGCCAGCCGCAGCCCGCCGCAGGCCGCGGCCAGGGTGTCGGCGGCGCGCCCGAGGCAGCGCAGCGCGTTGGCCCGGTTTTGGTGAACGTCGACCCCCGAGTGGCCGCCGACGGCCCCCTCGACGACCAGCTTGCGCACGACGTACCTCGGAGGCAGCGGCGCGCGACCGAGGGGCAGCACGATCTCCGTGTCGCCGCCGCCTGCGCAACCGACGGTGACGAACCCCTCCTCCTCCGAGTCGAGGTTGAGCAGGATGCGCCCCTCCAGCATCTCGGCGCCGATCTGGCTCGCGCCGGTCAGCCCGCGCTCCTCATCGACGGTGAAGAGCAGCTCGAGGGGACCGTGCTTCGCCGGCGGATCGTCGAGCAAGGCCAGCGCCGCGGCGACGGCGACGCCGTTGTCGGCGCCGAGGGTCGTCTCCCGCGCCAGGAGCCAGTCGCCGTCGCGCTCGACATCGATCGGATCGCAGCCGAAGTCGTGCGTCGAGGCCTTGCTCTTCTCGCAGACCATGTCGAGGTGCCCCTGGAGCACCACCGTCGGCCAGCCCTCGCAGCCCGCCGCGGCGGGGACGCAGAGCACGACGTTGCCGATGGCGTCCTGCCGCGTCTCGAGACCTCTCTCGGCGCCAATCGCCAGCACCGCCTCGCGGATCGCGCCCTCCTCGCCGGAGCAGCGCGGCACCCGGCAGAGCAAGGCGAAGCGCTCCCAGAGGGCGGCAGGCTCGAGGCCCTCGAAGGCGGCGGCGTTAGGAGCTTCCCCACACCTTCGAGACCGAGCCGGGTGCTGAGCTGCCGAGCCGATTTCGTCGCCGACGAAACGAGCCATCGGGGTGGTCTGGCGAGCTTTCTGAGGCCTAGAAAGCGGCCGGCAGTGCTCTGCCCGGCGACGGGAGGAATGTGTGGGATTGCTCTTAGGGTCGGTCGTAGGGGCTTCGGTAGACATCTTCACCTCCAGGTCGGAGGAGTCTACTCAATGGGCGGCGAGAGGGGAGCCTGGGAAGGTTGATGAGCCGGTTTTCCTGTTCGTCTACATCTGCTCGATAGCTGCCACCGATGCTATTCGAACTGAGATCGGCTAGAGCGCTGATCCGCTTACCGGACCGAGCTGCGCGAAGGATGCGGCATCACAGCGTAGGAGCGAGAAGGGCGCCTGCTGGTCGCACGCAACCGACGAGCG
>PDWJ01004076.1_pt1 | contig 13260 bp, 10 predicted proteins | sample 1430881 | NCBI WGS metagenome assembly PDWJ01 (sample SAMN01162460, study PRJNA174530) | Oral metagenome, whole genome shotgun sequencing project. | biome: Marine environment; feature: Marine mammal; material: Swab sample of the gingival sulcus; isolation source: swab sample of gingival sulcus... | reverse complement strand
CTATGATTTCCAATATAATGGATAATTTTAAGAATCAAAATCTTTCATCATTACAAAATAAAATTAATGAAAAATTAGATTTAGTTTTAGGGATAGAGGGAATTAAAAATTTTATAATATTAATTGATTATAAAAACATGAAGGTATTGTTTTCTAGAAAGAAAGAAGAGATAGGTCAAATTATAGGAAGGACATTTAGAGTTTTTGATACAAATAATATTTTTTATAATGTATTAGATAATGTTTTTTCTTATAAAAATAATAAATTTAAGGTTAAACTAGATTGTGAAGAAAGAGATTATATTACCTGTTCTTTAAATGTTTTTAATATATTGGAAAAAGATTTAAATGAAGAAAGTAAGTTTATTGAAGTTGATGGCAAAAAGGCATATAACTTTAAATTTAATATTGCTAATAAAGAAAGAGATTTTTTTGTATTAAATGCAAATGAAGAGCTATCTATTGTTGATCAATTACCTATGAACATTCCTAATATGCCAAATATGTTTTCTGATATGCAAAAGGTAGACTTGTCTATACCTATTAATTTATTTTCAGACGCTATATTAATAGATGGAATTAATAATAAGTTTGCCTACCTGAAAAAGGACTATGTTAACTAAAGCTATAGAGTCTATTGGTAAAAATACTAATTTTTTTATTATTAGTATTGGTGGGATATTTAGGCTTTTATATGATATAATAAAAAATATTCCAAATTTAAAATATAAGGAATTAATAAAAGAACTATATAACATTGGTGTAAAATCTTTACCTATAATATTTATGACAGGTATATTTGTTGGTGTTATAATGGTGATTCAGACTGGTTTTTATGTAAGAGAGTACAATATAGCACAGGTCTTAGGTTGGGGTGTAGGTTTTACTGGTTTTAGAGAGGTCTGTCCACTTATGGTTGGATTAATGTTTTCTGGTAGAATTGGAGCATATAATAGTTCTGAATTGGGAACAATGAAAATATCAAAGCAGATAGATGCCTTAAAAGTCTTAGCTATTGATCCTATAGAATACTTAATACTTCCCAGATTTATTGCTATATTGTTTATGATAAGCTTACTTACTATAATTGCAGATTTTATGACTGTTGTTTCTGGTTTGTTTGTTGGAAAATTAATGGTAGGGGTTAGCTTTTCTACTTTTTTAAGTTCATTTTTTGACTATGTTAGTATTAATGATTTTTATTTAAGTATTTTAAAATCCTTTTTCTTTGGTATAATAATAGCATTGGTTAGTAGTTATTTTGGATTAAGAACCAAAGCAAGTAGTTTTGATCTAGCAAAGATGGTAAATAAAAGCATAGTAATTACATCTACCAGTATATTTCTTTTAGACTATATTCTTACATTTACAGTAAAATTATGATTAGAGATTTTTTTAAATATATTATAAATTTAATAAAGTATTCTCAAAAACACTCACAGGGGATATTTTCTCTAATGTTTAAAATCATAATTTCTATATTTAAAGATGGAGTTTCACTTAAGGAAGTTATAAGGCAGATGTATGTTATCGGATATAAAAGCATAGCATTTTCTGTTATAATAATGGGAATTTTAGGTGTGATTCTGGTTAATGAATTTGGCTCTCAAGCTGTTAAAATTACAGGTTCTGCTTCAGAGGTTGGAGGGCCATATATGCAGTTAATTGTTAGGCAATTCGGACCCTTTATTACAGGAATGATGTTTGCAAATAAAATAGGAAGTTCAATAAGCTCAGAAATTTCTTTAATGAAGCTTAGACAGGAATTAGATGCTTTAAAAATGAATGGAATAAATCTAATAAACTATCTAGCTGCTCCTAAATTAATTGCAGGAAGCATTATGATATTTGTATTAAGTATATTGGCAAGTTATAGTGCATGGTTTTCTGGGATGCTTAGTGCAAAAATATTATTTAAGGTTGACTTTATTACCTTTATAAACTATCAATTTATAAATGGTTTTGATATAATGCAAGGGGTACTTAAATCCTTTTTAATTGGAGCATTCATACCTGTAATTGCAGTGTATTGTGGTCTTAATGCTGACAGAAATTCTTCTGGAGTGGGAAGGGCCAGTACATCTGCTGTTGTGATGGGGCTTTCTGCTGTTGGTGTAATAGATTTAATTATTGGAGCTTTGATATTTATTATTAGTTTTTAAATGGAGTTTTTGTGAAGAAAAATATAGTTAGTGTAAAAAATCTTAAAAATGTTTGTGATTATAATAAATTTGATTTTACTACAACAAAAAATTTGGGAAATAATGTAAAGCCAATTGGGCAAGAAAGAGCTGTTGAAGCTATTCATACTGCCTTAAATATAGAAAAAAGAGGATTTAATTTATTTCTTTGTGGAGAAAGTGGCTGTGGAAAGTCTTCAATAATAAAATCCATATTAGAAAAAAAATCAAAGGAAAAAAATGCACCCAATGATTGGATCTATGTTCATAACTTTGAAAACAAATCAAAGCCTATATCAATAGAATTACCAAATGGTAAAGCAAAAGAATTAAGAAATAAACTAAATAAAGCTATAGATAATTTTATAACACAGATTCCTAAAACCTACCATTCCAAGATATTTAAAAATGAAAGAAAGAATATAATAACAGAATATAAAATTAAAGAAAGTGAACTTGAAGAAAGTGTTGCAAGAAAATGTAGGGCATTAAATTTTATATTTTCAAAAGAAGAAGAAGGATATTCTATTACCCCTTATGTAGAAAAAGATGGAGAAATATCCCTACTTGATAAAGATGATATTCTAACCTTAGATTTAGAAGAAAAAAAGACTATAGATAAAAATAGGGTGAAAATATCTAAATTAATAGATTCTTTATATGTAAAAATATTAAATTATGAGAAAAAAACTAGAAAGAAACTAGAAAAACATATAAAAAAAGTAATTACTAAGTCTTTAGTATTATGTGGCTTTAGTGATATTGTGAAAAATAATAATATTTCTAATATAAAGGAATTTTTAAAATCTGTTAAAGAATCCATAGATGAAAATTATCTAGTTCTTACTTCCTTACTAATCAATGATGAATTTTTAGAACATTATAAAAAAGATATAGAAATAGATGAACTTACAAATATGTATAAAATAAATCTATTTGTTGATAATAAAAAATTAGATGGAGCACCTGTAATTATAGATAATAATCCAACAATCAGTTCTATTTTTGGTATGATAGAATACATTGATGACCCTAATAAAGGCTTTGTTTCAGGTCTTAGAAATATTAAACCTGGTAAAATTCACTATGCTAATGGTGGATATCTTATATTGGAAGGAATAGATCTATATAAAAATCCAAAACTTTGGGAGATGCTTAAAAAGGTAATTAGAAATCAAGAAATAATCATAGGTGATGAACTCTATACTAGTTCTTCTAGAATATCTGTGAAAATTGAACCAGAGCCAATTCCTGTTAACCTAAAGCTTATATTACTTGGAACTCCAGAATTACATGAATACTTTATAGATTATGATGATGGTTTTGAAAGATTATTTAAGATAAAGGCTGATTTTAATTCAGAAATACCAAGAACTGAAGAAAATGAAAAAAAATATGCATCTTTTATTGGAGCCAAGTGTAATGAAGACTCATTATTGCATTTAAACAAAAAAGCTGTTTGTAAGGTTATTGAATATTCTTCTAAACTTGCAGAAGATCAACTTATGCTTTCTACTAATTATAGTAAAATTGTCGATATCTTAGATGAGGCAGATTATATTGCTAGGAGTAAGAATAAAAAAATAGTAACAGATGAAGAAATAACAAGTACAATAGAAAAAATTGAATATAGGCTAAAAAAGGAAAATGAAATATTTTCAAAGTTAATAAAGGATGACATTATATATATTGATAGCCATGGCTCTAAGGTCGGAGAAATAAATGCTCTTACTGTTTTAAATTCTGGTGAGTATTGTTTTGGGCTACCTGTAAAAATTACAGCAAAAACCTTTGTTGGTGATATTGGAGTTATGAATATAGAAAGGGAAATTAGGCTTAGTGGAAAGATTCACGATAAGGGAGTTTTAACCCTTTCTGGATATATTGGCAATGTCTTTGGACAGGATAAATTAATATCCTTTGACTCTTCTATTTCATTTGAACAACAATATTACCATATAGATGGAGATTCTGCATCTTCAACAGAACTATATGCTCTTCTTTCTAGTTTAAGTGAGGTTCCTATAAAACAAAATATTGCAGTTACAGGATCTGTTAATCAAAATGGACAAATTCAAGCAATTGGTGGAGTTAATGAAAAAATAGAGGGTTTCTATGATATTTGTAAACATAGAGGGCTAAATAATAATGGGGTAATTATACCAAGATCTAATGTTAGAAATTTAATGCTTAGAGATGAACTTATAGAAGATGTGAAAAAAGGCAATTTTTATATATATGCAATAGATACAATAGAAGAAGGAATCGAGATTCTAACAGATATGAAGGCTGGAGATATTAATACTCCTGATACAATTTTTTATAAAGTTAATGAAAAATTTAAAAAATTTTATGATATCCAAAATAAAGAATAAATAATTAATCTTGAAATACAGTAAATTACATCTTACTTTGTTTAATAATTATATTTAAAAAAAAATATTGACAATGCTACTTTAAAATGCTATATAGTACCTGTCTTGAGGGCGTTTAGCTCAGCTGGGAGAGCACCGGCCTTACAAGCCGGCGGTCACAGGTTCGATCCCTGTAGCGCCCACCATGATGCGGAGCAGTAGTTCAGCTGGTTAGAATATCGGCCTGTCACGCCGAGGGTCGCGGGTTCAAATCCCGTCTGCCCCGCCAATAAAAAGGATAGCTTTTAGCTATCCTTTTTTTTTGCCTAATTTTTGGATATATTAATTACTGTATAATGCTGAGTTGATTATGAAATATACTGGAATGACAGTAAATGAAAGATTATATATTTTAGGTTTAATTGATTGCTTCTCTAAGGCGATTAAAGAGCAAGATTTTCAAAAAGCAATTGATATTCTCATTCAAACAGAATTAACTTTTAAGCAAGCTAGTTCTATAGTTGACGAAATTAAAAATAATCCCAAAAAAATGGATTTTAATTTTAAAAAGATACTAAAATCTTAAAATTTTTATATCGTTCTGTTAAAAAATTAGGTTTTAATGTATTATTTTTCTATAAAACAAACTTATTTTTGATTTCCTATCTCAAGATAGCTTAATTTATAAACTTTATTTGAATCAATTTTGTTCTTTTTTAAATCATAAAATAAGTTTTTTGAATTAATAGATACCTTTAATCCAGAAGCAAGATCTTTTACTGTAATTTTCTTATTTTTACTATTTAATCTTCCAATAAATATTATACGAGTTTTTTTATCTATTTTTACAGTAATTTTTTTATCAGCAAGCAATACTAAAACATTAGAATTAACCTTATCTACTGATACTATTTTTACCAATAAATTTGGAATCTCTTCTACTTCCATTATTGGTGGAACATTTGGAGTTTCATCTTTAGCAAAGGCTAAGAAAGAAAAAGCTATAAGTATTAGATATAAATATTTTTTCATAATTTACTCCTTAATATAATTCTCTAAAGAATGAAAATTTAACCCTAGAATTTAGAGTTGAAGTGTTAGATTTTCTTTTCCATTTTACTATACTATTTGCAGGATTAGAAAACTCATCTTCAGGTAAACTTGTAGATATTTTGCCAGATACAGCTATATAGATATGTTCCCCTCTAACAACAGGAGCTGTTGCAATTCCTTCTCCTAACTCCAGCGCATTGACTTCACCTTCATTACTTTCACTACAATTTTCTCTAATTTTAAAAGAATACAAATAGGAAGTTCCAGTAGGAGACATACATACATCACCAGCTACATTATCTGGTATATAGGTAACATAATAAACATATCCATCAATTACACTTGGTTTCGCTATTAATTTTTCTCCCTTTCTTAATTTGTAAACCCAGCCTTCTATTTTTTTATCTAAATTTTCACAACTACCTCCAGTGAAGTCTAGTATTACAGAATTGGTATTATCAGAATTATCTTTCCAACCTGTATCAACTACTGCCCCAAGGTATGCTCTTTTATTATCATAAATCTTTGGTAAATTGTATATACTAGAACTTCCTGTTCCCCAAAATGTCCAAAGTTTTTTATTTTCATCACTAGGTTTTCCTGTAAAGGAAAGAGACACTCCCTTATAAAACATTTTGTCTTCACCATTGCCATGATTAAATGCATATATTTTTTTACAATCTGAATTACCACGATTACATTCAGATACAATATCATCATTATTTAAGCTAGGTTGAATTCTCCATACATTACCACTTAAATCACCAAAATATACATTTTTAATTATTCTATTGTTGGTTCCAGAATTTTTACCTTCAGGAAGAATAGTAACTACAGATGGTACCCTAGAAACAGATGTATCTGTATTAAGCAAGTCATAACGTTTTACTATAGCTCCTGTAAAAACATCTACAAAGTATACAGATGAACCAAAAACATCTTTATTAGGCATAGAAGGAGCACAGGTGTTTTCAGTTTTTATTCTTTTTTCTTCAACTCCTCCTCCTCCAAATACTGCAACAAATTTACCTGTATTTTTTTTACTACCACCTAATTGAGCAATAACAGGCTCTGACCATGTTTTAGATAAATTGGAATAATCATACTCACCATTTAAATCTAATAATTCATGGTTTGCATTATTGTTGAGTATATTTCCATTTCCATCATTGGACATAACCACAGAACCATCTTTAGTCCAATATGCTACAACCTTAACATTTTCACAACCTATGAATTTTTTGTTTTTATTTTTATAAATTGATGGGGTTAGGTTTAATACTCCCCATAAGAATTCAGGATTAGTTCTTTTATCTCCAGTTAAGTCTAAAGCCATAAGACCTTCTCTTCCTTCTCCAAAACTTACTAACATAATAGTTTTCCAATCATTTTTAGATAAACATTCACCCTTACATACATCCATTACTTTAGGGGTGGAATCAACAAAGAACCTAGAAACACTTCCCTTCCTTTCAGATTCTGGATCTATAGATTTTAATGCTGATAATAAGTTAGGTGGAACATAAGCCCATAATTCATTTCCTGATTCAGGATCTATTGCATGAAGTAAACCACTATTAGAACCAACTAAAAGTATATTTCTATCATTTTTATGTTCCTTTTTAAAATTAACATAGCTTTTATAGGTGTAGAACTGATTAGGTTTTCCTACATATTTTACTCTACTATTATATATATCTGCTAACATCTTATCTTTTGGTTTACAATTTGCATTTGTTTTACAATTATTAAGTTCTTGTGCTGTTAACACACTATCATCTTGATAACTATCATTTCCCCTAAAGAAATTTATTAGTCTAGTAGTTTTTTCTAAGAATGCTGTAGGTGCACTTTGTTCTTGAGGATCTATTTGAACACAAACCTTGGAATTTCTAGATTTATAAGTTTTATTAAGCTTTGGTCCTACAGAATTGAAATTAGGTCCAGAAACAAAGTTTATATTTACTTTTTTAGCTTTTAAAATCATATTAGAGCTTATTGTCAATTTTTTGTAATCTTTAACCTTTAAACTTCCTGTTGAAGTATAAGAAACATTTTCTGAATCTACTTGTAAATATAATGGAGCATCACCTACTTTAGAAACTATTATTTTGGTACCTGAATCCTTACCTTCTTCTATATCAACAAGTATATAATCAGATAAAATATAATTACTTAATAATTTATTATTCCCAGTGCTATTAAAATCAAATAAATTTTTCCAACTAAGCACCATTTCATCTTCATTGTTTGGTGTACTTACTGAAATACTATGTCGATCTTCTACCTTTATGTTATTTGCATATTTATCACTGCCTGCCTGTCTTTTAGGAATGCAATGATCTCCATTATCTTTCCAAGAACCACAAGAATATGAAGAGACATGCCAATCTCCAACCTCACAAAGCTCTACAAAGCCTCCTCCTTCATCTTTAAACATACAGGTTGCAAGCTTATCTTTATTTGTAACTTCAAAAGGTATATTCTTAGAACCATTATTACTACTAAAACCATTACAATTTGTTATTATATTTCTACTGTTCATTGATTTTAATTTTTCTGAGAATTCCCAAATCTCTTTCATAGAACCATTTTCATTCATTTTGTATTTAAATAATTTTCCAACCCATTGTTTACCTCTTCTTGCAGTAAAACCAGTGGCATACATTATATCTTCAGAATCATCAGTGTAATTGGGAACAATTGTTGGTGAAGTAGCAACAGTATTTCTTGACTGAATATCCTTTAGAATTGTTGTAAACACATCTAAAAGCTGAGCTTCGTTATTAGCTTGATACCCATGCTCTGTTCCCCCTGCTTTAGCAATATAGTCAACATTAACACCTCCAAAACCAATTCCATAGGTTAAGATTTTTTTATCAGCCATATCTTGACCTTGAACCTGAATTCCATCAAGTCCACAACCATCCTCAGGAGTGCTCATCCTTTTTGCCTGTGCCTTAACAGGATTTTGTCCACCATTTGCAGCTCCATCAGTAAACAACACAACATAGTTTTTCTGACAGATATCATTAACAGGACTTATCCAATCTATTGCAGAGGTACCAGATGTACGAACATAATCATTATAGTTGTTTTCATTTAATCCACCTCTATAATATTTCTCTGAATTTATTAATGCTTGGGTTAGAGGAGTTCCTCCTGAAGCAGTCAAGAGGGCTATCTTACTCTTTAAGTTTTGAATATGTTGACTATCTGTGTCTTTGATTGGAACAAGGAATTGCTCATCAAGGTATCCATAGCCATATTCATATGAATTTGGGAAATCTGAAAGTCCCATTCTCATAGAACTTACTAAATCTTCATTTTCTAGTAATTTATTAAGAGCATCTTTAGTAGTCTGCATTCTTGTTTTTCTATCATCATAACATACTAAACCTTGATTATAAACCCAACGACAACATTTATACTGACCATTGACCCAATATAAATATCCACCACCAACACAAGTACTCATACTTCCTGAGTCATCAATAACAAATAATACATTTGGAGCTTCTGTCATGGATGTTCCTGGAGGAACAGGCTTTACCTTTGATAATAGAGTGAAACTAATCACTGTTAATAAAATTAAAAAATATCTCATAAAAACCTCATAAATCTTAAGTTTATATATGCAATTATGGTTCCTGGTTTATGTATTGTATTCAATTTTTATGAAATTATTTAATCTTATTTATGTAATTAATTTCATAAAATTATGATTTTAAATTCTATAAAAAATTAGTATTTAGAATTGAGAAAAATAATGTAATTAAAGAAAAGACAATAAATCAATCCTAAAAGATGCAAAAGAATATAATTTATATAAAAATACTTGCTTTAAGAGGCAGTTTATAGTAAAAACTGAATGGTCTATGATCCATTAGTAATTAAATTGGAATGTAGTTATGAAAAATAAATTAAATGAGCAATTTAAAATAGAACTTGACAAACTGATTGCTCAATTTAATTATTCTTATATGAGTAATTCAAAATGGAAAAAATTATTTGCTGAAATTCTAAAAAATAGGAAACTTATAAGACATTGTGAAATATATGATTATATAAATCCTTGCATAAACGAAATTGCTTGGTATAAAATCTCTAAGAAATCATATTTGGAAGTAGACAATGAATATATATCAGAAAAACTTACAACAGGTGAATATTCAACTCCCTATAAATATATCGAATATATTGAATTTCTAAAAGAATGGAAAGTTTATTCTAAATATGCTTTGATTGAACCTAAAATAGAAAAGCAAGATACTGATGAAATCAAAAAAGTATTATCTAAAATAGGAATGTTTGAATGGGAAGAAGACGAAAAATCATTAAGAATAATAGCTTACAGAAAATAAGTGTTATGGGCAATTAAGAATGGAAACAGAAAAAGAAAAATTAGATAAATTAATATTTAGCATTGAAAAAAATATTGATAAAAATAATGTAATTAAAGAAAAGATAGTAAATCAAATCCTAAAAGATGCAAAAGAACTTATTTTTTATGGAGAGTGGTTTGTTGCATTTGAAAATATTCTTGATAATCTTTTTGAATACAATATCAAACTTGAAAAAAAGGAATTAACATTAATTAAAGAGATATTGGAAAAAAGGAATGAAAATTGGAGAGAAGATTGGAATTGGATTGAAAATATGATAATTAAAAACTAACCAGGTTGAAGATTATAAAGTAAATTGTGAGCAAACTAAAAACAATAGAGTTATAGAATTAATGTTATACCTACCAGGTTGAAGATTATAAATTAAATTGTGAGCAAGCTAAAAACAATAGAGCTATAGAATTAATGTTATACCTAATTCCTACCAATTATAGAAGTGGTTTTGCTTTATGCAATGTTTGATTGTTGTCTATTTGTTTGTCTTTCTAAAAATTTGTTTAAAAGCATCACTGTTTCTAATATTTTCAAAATCTGGTTCATTTTTCAGGTGTTCAAATTGGCTTGGTTCTAATTCCAACACTTTTTTAATCATATTTATAGCTTCTTTCAGATGGTTTGTAAGTGAAAATACACAAGCCTTACAATAATATGAATAATAATATTTGTCATTAATATCTATTGATTGGTTTAGATGCAATAAGGCTTCTTCATATTGTCCTACATTATTTAAGTTTGAGCCTAAATTTGCTAAAATCATATAGTTTCTAGGTTGTATTTCTATGGCTTTTTTGTTACAAACAATGGCATTCTTATTGTCTCCAAGCCAAGAATAACATAGTCCCATGCCTTGCCAACCTGCTATATCCTCTGGCTCTATTTCAGTTAGTATCTTATATGCATCCTCTATAGCTTCTTTATATTTTTTTTGTTGAAACAATATATTGCCTTTAATAACTAATGCCTTATAGTGTGTAGGATTTATTTGTAACAATCGTTCATTGTATAGCTTGGCTTCTTCAAATTTATTTTTACCTAATAAAATATGACTTAAATTAAAAAGTGCTGACTGGAAATTGGGGGCTATTTCTAAAACTTGTTGATAACCTTTTTCTGCTAAATCCAATTTATTTAACTGAGATAAATAATAGGCTTGATTATAAAGTGTCTCTACATTTGTACTGTCATATTCAAGGGCTAATTGTGTGTATTCTAATGCTTTTTGGTAATCTTGATTTTGAGTTGCCTCAATAATACTTTTTTGATTTAGAGTTTTAGCAGTTTCTTTTTCTGAGTTATGGTAAGTTGATGGTTCAACATTATTGGTTAAAGGTAAGGGGTCGTCTGTTCTTGACCTTTCAAACAATTCCAAAATAAACTCTTCTAAATTTTCAAAAGTACTTTCAATATCACCCGCCTCGTCGGTATCCCAATATAGAATTTGTCCATTATTTTCTTCACTTAAATCTAATAAAGCCCAAGCACCATCTACTCCTTTTCCTGCCATAACTGGAATAAATTTATAAAAATCAACCCCATCTTCTTCTAATATATCTTCTCTTAGACCATCATTAAAATCCATCTCATCTTGAATAATATCATAGGAAGAAATTATTTCTTTTGGTGATAGCATTTTGGCTGTATAGCAATCATAGGTGAATTCAGAAAGCCCAAACTCTGTTAATGTTTTTAGATATGAGGCTGGTAAGTCTCCAAATTTTTCTTTTAATTGATTTATTTCTTCCAAAAGTGGTGGATTTTTAAAAATAGCATAGGGTTCTTTCTTACTATCATACCAATCCTGTGTTTTTACCCAAAGGGCGTGTTCTTCCAATTGTTTTTGATACTTGTTAGGCTCTTGATTTGAAATGTTTGCTAAAACATTTTGATTGATATACTTGTTATCTGTCTTTATCAAGGCATTCAAAAACTCATTATCTGTTTTTGTTTCAACCTCATCACAACTTTGCATAAAAAGTTCATTTCTCCATAAGATTTGTTCTTTTGGATCGGAAATAGTTGCCACTCTTTCCATAACCTCTTCAAACCAAGACAAAAACTCTTTTTTATTAAACATTAAGCGTCTTGCTAATAAGAGTTGAGAAACAACAACTGATGCAAGGTATTTTTGGTCTTCAGGGTCTTTATAGTATAAATATAAATCATTAAGAAAATATTTAGCCACTTCTATTGCACCTTTTATAGGTTCTTTATCATCATCTTCTTTCATTTCATATTCAAGGCTTTTTATGTAATTAATATTTATCAATCCTGCCCAAGCACTCTCAACTCTTTCAATTTCATCTGTAATATCTTCTAATTCCTCAAACCGCCAAAAAATCCATTCTGTTATTGCCAATCCAAGAGCATATTGTGTATTTAAAGGCAAGTGATTTATTTTTTTAAAAAGTGGGAAATTTTCTATCTCTAAATAATATAATGCAGTATCAGAACTCCATTCATAGTTAGGCTTTTTTTCTGAAATTTTTAAATTTTCAAGTATTTGTGGTTTTTTAAAAATTCTATTACTTATCTTTTTTATATTCTTCAAATTGTTCATCAGGTGTTCCTCTAAAATCCATATCAGATGCAAAATATAGTTTGTTAAAATCAATAAGTTTCCATTGGTCACTTGTCCAAACTTTTGCAGCTAAAAATTGTGCACGTTCTACTTTCCAATCATTATCTAATAATAGAGAAATTGCTTCACCTAAGCGATCAGATAATGCTTCTGGTGACTCTAATTCTTCTTCAAATTCTTCTTCTTCTCCAAATTTATTATCAAAACTCATATAAAACTCATTTGTTTCTGAATTTCCTTGTATTTCTGCTGCTCTCTCTTCTTTTTCAAAATGTATCTCAAAATGTTCACCAAGGCATTCAAAATCACCAATTAAGAACATTAATTCCTCTTGTGTTAATTCTTTTTCTGTTAATTTATTCATTTTAAATTACCAATTAATATTCATGAACATTTGTATCAGATCTCTATCCTCATGTCAAATAATGATTGATTTTCAGTGAAATAAAGTTTGGGATAAATTGCTTATTTTAATTGTTATTTATTAAATAGTTTTTTTAAATTTTTTAATGTCTTTTTTTGTTGTATGATAAATTTCTTATTTTACATGCTGTATCTCATTAACTTTTATACTTGTACATTCTACATATTTATTAAATTAATTTTTTTTAAACAAAACAATCAAGTGATACTTTTTTATTAGATAAATTTACTTCTTAGAAGCAACATAAATGGTAGAAATACCCTTA
>PDWJ01004075.1_pt1 | contig 13263 bp, 11 predicted proteins | sample 1430881 | NCBI WGS metagenome assembly PDWJ01 (sample SAMN01162460, study PRJNA174530) | Oral metagenome, whole genome shotgun sequencing project. | biome: Marine environment; feature: Marine mammal; material: Swab sample of the gingival sulcus; isolation source: swab sample of gingival sulcus... | reverse complement strand
TTTCTGTTGATACCCGGTTGACGATATAATGGAGAAAACATGCCGCTGCTTAATATAGGACATGGAAATACGGTGATGACCGAACGGATTGTTGCCGTTATCAATACAGGTTCGTCTCCTGCCCGAAAATTAAAGGAACTTGCCAAAAATGAGGGGCGGCTGGTGGATGTCACCGAAGGGAGAAGAACACGGTCCATCCTTGTTATGGACTCCAACCATATTATTTTGTCCTCTGTCCAGCCTGATACCATCGGTCAAAGGATGCAGGTGCTTCAGCCTGAATACCATCTGGCAGCATATAATGCGCAGACAGAGGGAACAGGAGATAAGGTATGAGTTCAGGACATCTTTTTGTTGTTTCGGCTCCTTCGGGGACGGGCAAGACAACAATGTTAGCTAATGTGATGGCCACGGTGAACAATCTTGCGTTTTCCATATCCCACACAACCAGAGAACCTCGCAGCGGAGAGATGGATGGTGTTGATTACCATTTTGTTACCAGAGAGAGGTTTCGCTCGATGATCGAGGATGGGCTTTTTCTGGAATACGCTGATGTGCATGGAAACTATTACGGGACCAGCTCCGACTCTGTTCTTGCGCAGTTACGTCAGGGGGTTGATGTTGTCCTCGATATCGATACCCAGGGGGCGGCGATTTTGCAGGATTCTCAGGCTGTGGGCGGCCCGGTCTCCTTTATTTTTATTGCCCCTCCAAGTCTGGAAGAACTTGAGAGCCGCTTGCGGGGGCGGGGGACAGAGAGTGAGGAGAAGATAAAACTTCGTTTGAAAAATGCTGAAATCGAAATGCAGGCCGTTGAGAGGTATGACTATCTGCTGGTGAATAGACAGATAGAAGAGGCCGTTGAGGTCTTACGATCAATTATTATTGCCGAACGCGCAAAAGAGCGCAGGGATGTTTCGGGGAAGCCCGTGAAGTTCATTTGCTGTGCAGGGATATAGATGAGCAAAAGGACATACGATAAGGGAAAATCCCGGGAGAAGAGGATCAGGATCAGTGATGATCTGCTATGGGGAATCCATCCTGTTTATGAAGGGTTGGAGAGAGAACCGGAGCGTTTTTCCGAAATTATTATCCAGAAGGAACGGCACGGAGATAAGGTCGAAGATATTATTAAGAGTGCTAAAAAGAAAGGCGTAAGGTTGATCTTTGTCGATAGCCTTAAAATTGTTGGTGAAGGTAGCGGGCAAGCTCGTCACCAGGGGGTTGTGGCCCGGATCTGTGAAACCGGACTGGTCAGCTTTGAAGAGCTGGTCGAGAAATTAAAAACGAGAGTGGCTGCTGGAGAGAAATGTCGACTGATGGTGCTTGATTCCCTGCAGGACCCGCATAACGTGGGGGCAATTATCAGATCTGCCCTGGCCTCCGGGGCGGCTGCTGTGCTTGTAACACGGGAGCGCTCTGCCCCTCTTGGCGGAACCGCAGCCAAGTCGTCTGCCGGAGCGATGGCACATATTGATATCTGTCAGGTAACGAATCTGGTTAATGCTCTTAAGGAGTTGAAAAAAAACGGTTTTTGGGTTTTTGGAGCGGTCAAGGATGCACACGCTGTTTCTCTTTTTGAGAGTGATCTTACTGTTCCTGCCTGTTTGGTTGTTGGCAGTGAGGGGAAAGGGATCCGCCCCTTGGTGAAAAAGGAATGCGATGTTCTGATTTCCATTCCCATGAAAGGAAGTCTGGATTCCCTGAACAGTTCGGTTGCCGCCGGTGTTATTCTCTTTGAGGCGATGCGCCAGAATATGTCATAGCCAGAGCCGAAAATAATTTGTTGGTTTTCTCTTTTTTCGGACTTATCCCGTAATTTCTGATACTTTCCAGCGTAGTTTCCGGCCTGCACCAAAAGGTTTGACATCGTTGTAAAGTTCGGGGACTATCCACTCCTTCTGCTCCATGATGATTTTTTTGGATTGAGGTGCTAGCTGGTATCTGTCGCAGGCGATATCGGCAATAAAACCCTGCAGCAATTCCAGCTTTCCTTCATTCTCAAAAAGCTCGGCAAGCATGGGCAGTGCCACTGGTGCAGAAAACACTCCGGCCGCACAACCGCAGCATTCTTTTTTGCTGCGTGGGTGAGGCGCAGAATCCGAGCCAAACATTAGTTTGGGATGGGCAGAGAAGACAGCGTCCCTCAGCGCTGCACGATCCCTGGGGGTTTTAGCTAGAGGCTTGCAAAACAGATCCGGCTGCAACAGACCACCGGCAACATCATCAAGGGTTATAAGCAGATGGTGCAGGGTTACTGTAGCGGAAAGATTGTCGTACTTGTCAATGAATTCGACTGCATCCGCTGTAGTTATATGTTCCAGGACAATGTGGAGCCTTGGGAATTTTTCGGCGATTGACTGACAGATTGGCAGGAATTCCCGTTCCCTGTCCATAACGAATCCATTGGATTCCCCATGGATGAGCAGCGGGATCTGCAGCTCTTCCATGGCGCGGAGAGTGGCATCAGTTCCGGAGAAATCTCTAACTCCTTTTTCACTTTTGGTGGTTATTCCCGCAGGGTAGAGTTTTATACCGATTATATGGTCTTTTGCGGCCTTTAACTCCTCTCTTGTGTAATTTTTGAAAAAGAGGGTCATAAAAGGAGTGAAATTATCTCCATCCGTCAGCTCCACGATCTGCTCCCTGTAGGCAATCACTTTTTCAAGGCTGTCAACAGGGCTTGCCAGATTGGGCATGATCACTGCACCGGCAAAATGGGCACTGGAATATGGGGCCACATTGGCCAGCATCTCATCTTCACGGAGGTGGAGATGCATGTCAAAGGGGGAAGTCAGTTCCAGTTTCATGGTTTAGGTATTTTTATTTTTTTCGTTCAGTTTTCTTTGGAGCAGGGCGCCAAGGCTGCCCATGTTCTTTTCGCTGCCCTTTTTCTTTCTGGAAAGGAAGGCCTTGTATTCCTTCTCTTCTTTTTCTACTTCGCTTTCTTCAGAAACGTAGTCGGCGGGGATGAGGCTTAGACGTCTTTCTTCAGGATCAAATGCGTCGATGGTCACTTCTATATTCTGTGCTTCTTCAAGTACCTCCCTGGGGTGGTTGATCCTTCTGCCGTTGCCGAGTCTGGAGATATGAAGCAGGCCGTCAATACCGGGTGTAAGGGTGACAAAGGCACCAAACTGGGCCAGGCGTGAAACGACTCCCGTATGGGTTGACCCTATAGGGAAATTTTCTGGAACATCATCCCAGGGATCTTTCTGGGTGGCCTTGTAGCTTAGTGAAATCCGTTCCTTTTCCCAGTCGATCTGCTTAACGATAATTTCAACCCTTTGACCAACGGTAAAGTGCTCCTCAACCCTGTCTACCCGGCTCCAGCCGATCTCGGAAATGGGGATCAGGCCGTCTATCCCGCCAAGATCAACGAAGGCGCCGAAGTCACGAATGGAGCTGATCTCGCCGGTAACTGTCTGGCCTTCTTCCAGGGTTTCCTTGAGCCTTGCCTTTTGTTCTTCCCGCTCACGTTCCTGGATCGCTCTGGCAGAAAGTACAATATTGCGGCCATTTTCATCAAAGCGGCTGATTAAAAATTTCATCTGGCTGTGCAGATACTCTGTCGCTGCATCATCAACGTGTCGTAACCCCATCTGGGAGTATGGACAAAAGCCGCGAAAATTGCCGCCAATGGTAACTTCAAAACCGCCTTTAATCTCGGCTTTTACCGTGCCTTCCACGGGAATTCCAGAGCGGTATGCCTCTTCGAGATGGGCAGCCGAGGAACCGGAGCCGATTGTTCTGGTAAACAGTCTCTCTGCCGCCTTGCTCTGGAGGAAGTAGACATCAATACTATCGCCTTCCTCAAAGGTAATGCGGCCTTCATCATCCTTGAGCTCAGATGTATTGAGAACGCCTTCACTTTTGCCGCCAACATCAAGAAATGTCGTTTCTTCCGTAATGCCAACGATAGTGGCCTTGATTTTTTCTCCTGGATTCAGATGTCTGATCTTTTGGGTTTCTTCGGCTTGAAATAGTGATTCAAAACTGTCGTTAGCTGTATCCGTCATGTCTATCTGTCTTTTATGGTTTTTATATAGAGCCTCCGGGTGTGAAGAACGGGCGAAGACTACTGTAAATTTGCTATTAAATATACTCAAGTGAGAGTTCTGTCACTATTTTTTTCAAAATTTTCATGGAGATCCAGGCGAGTTGAAGCAATACATTGAGGAGCGGTTAAAACTGTTCAATTATTTCAGTGCCTTCCGGTGGCGTGAAATGAAAAAACTCGTTTATTTCTGCGGGGCTTTTTTTCTCGAGGCTGTTAATGATAATATCACTGAGGTTGAGGCTTGTTATGGTTCCAAAATAGTCCCTGATATTAATACGCCGAACAAGATTATCCGGGGTTACCCATAAATGGATATCCTGCACTTGAGACTGAGGCTTTTTGGGTATCAGTTTGATGGTCTGAAGCTGGCCTGCAGTCTTTTCCTCCGGCATACTATATTCGTCATCTGCTTCGGTTATTTCAAAGTCTCTGCGTAGATTGCCGCCTCCTGTAAAAAAGGCATAGGTCAAGTCCTGTTTCATTACACTGGCCGGGCTGACGATCATCTGTTGCAGATTTGCAAAATACATGGAGAAGGTTTTACCGTCACTGAGCAGTACCTGGATGTCGGGGGTGGTGTAGTCCCAGCGCATTTTTCCCGCGTCGTTATTGCGTAAAAATATTGCCTGGCCGCTTCCCTGTCTGGGGCGTCCTGTCATTTCTCCACTTGTCCACTGGTGAAATTTGAATTCAAGGCTTTTCATGGAGTCATATTTTTGCTGCAACTGTTCGGCAATGATTTCAGGATGCTGGGAAGCAGCGTTGGAAATAGCGGTAAAAAAAGAAAAGAGAAGCGCAAGCAGAGTCCTTTGGAATATGATCATCGTATCTGGTAGTTGTGTTGATGTTCGATTTTTTGTACGGTTTGAAGTAAAGTTTGTGTCTAGTGTATCAGACTTGTGTCTTCTGGTCGAGTCTGGTGGAGCCTTGCTGCTCCTGAAAAAATGTTTTACCAAAATGTTGTGAAGCATTGACAGAACAGAATGCCAGAATTAGTTTTGCCCCTCGAATTGAGGTGGGGAGTGTATGGTAATCACAATAATAAACAATAGATTGTGAAAACAAGGAATAAAAAACAAAAGTAAGAATTTAGTTCAGAAGTATCCTGCAGGAGGTGGTTCCAAAATGCCAGTTTATGAGTACGAGTGTAAAACCTGTGAGAAAGTCTTTGAAGTTCAGCAAAAAATGTCCGATGCTCCATTGAAGGACTGCCCTGATTGTGGTGCGCCGATAAATAAATTAATGTCCATGAGTTCCTTTCAGCTCAAGGGCGGCGGCTGGTACGCTGATGGGTATTCTTCGGTATCAAACAGCTCTAAATCTTCTTCCTCTTCCTGTTCTGCTGCTGATTCTGGTTCGGGCTGCTCCGGCTGTCCCGCCTCGGCGTAGCGAGTGTTGTCCTGACTACTGCTTCAACTGGAGTTATCTTTGTTTTTGGCGGGCACCAATAATTGCCATGGCATCGCCATAGGAAAAGAATCGATATCCCTCCTTAATGGCTGCATGATAACTGTTAAGGAGGTTTTTTCGTCCGCAGAGGGCGGAGACGAGAAACATCAGGGATGATTGGGGCAGATGAAAATTGGTTATCAGATTATCCACAACCCTGAATTCAAAACCCGGGTAGATATAAAGATCACACCATTCTCTGGTTGACTTGAGCTGACCCGTTTCCTTTGCTCCAAATTCCAGCGCTCGAACAGAGGTTGTTCCTATTGCCCAGATCTTGCCGCCCCGCTCCTTTGTTTGCTGTACTTTTTCTACAGTTTCTTCGGGTATCGTTAGAAATTCCCGGTGAATCTCATGGCGGGTGATGTCATCTTGTCGTACCGGGGCAAAGGTACCGTAGCCCACGTGCAGGGTTACTTCGGCAAGTGCTGCTCCCTTGTTGATGATTTTTTCAAGCAGCTCGGGAGTGAAGTGCAGTCCTGCTGTCGGAGCTGCTACAGCTCCGGGCTGCCGGGCATACACTGTCTGATATCTGTTCACATCTTCTTTCGTTGTGCCCTGTTTGCGGTGAATATAGGGCGGTAAAGGCACCTGCCCGGCGGAATCAAGGCATTTCTGTAAACTGATATTTTTGTTAAAATGTATAATTACCAGTACCTTGCCATCATCCATTAACTCCTCAATTATGCAGCTGAGCTGGGCATTTATATAAATTCTGGAGCCGGGTCTGGGGCGTTTCGATGCCTTTATTAATGCTGTCGCCCGGGCACATCCTGGCGGCATGTTCTCTTTTTTCTCGGGGTATTCCAGGAGAAAAACCTCAACTCTGCCACCGGTTTCCTTTTTGCCGGTGAGCCGTGCCGGGAAGACCTTGGTATTGTTTACAACGAGGAGATCCCCGTTGTTGATATAGTCTGCAATGTTTGCAAATTTCTTGTGTTCAAGGTCCTGATACTTTCCTTGCTCCTGCCTGAGTACCAGTAATTTGGAATTATCCCTGCTATCCGCTGGATGTTGGGCTATAAGTTCTTCGGGGAGATCGTAGGAATATGAGAGAAGGTGTAAATCGTCGTTCATCGGGACTTTTTATGCGTAATAAGATGTTGCTGTTGTCAGCGGGCAGCGCAATTTATGATAAATTCTGGTGAAATGCGGTGGATAGTTTGTTAAGGACTAACGAGAAAAACGTAAGTACCATAATTTTGCGCATCGCCGCAACCTGTTTTGAAATTGAACGGCGAATGATGGTGTAATAGTTGTTGAAATTTTCGGGGTGGGGGACTCCATTGTTATATAAGGGATGTTTGTGTCTTTAATAATTCAAAAAAGGGGAGTAACTTCAGTTGATGCATAGCATTACCCACAGCCTGAACCCTGTAGGAAAGCTTCCGGTCTTTCAGATTGTTGGTGGCCTGGAATCTGAGCGCAAAGAATTTCTTTCTCGTCTGACAGCCGTTCTTAAAAGTTCCCGTTTGTGGGCAAAGCAGGTTGTGGTTTCCGAGGCACCCGGATGGTTTCGCCTGGTATCAGCCGCCCGGCAGTCTGATCTTGTCCTTGTTGACTGCCCTGTTGAACTTTCTGTGCGCAAGATCAGCCTTTCCTCTGTTCATTGTGACGGAGATGCCCTGTTTTTCGAGGGCGGCGGGGATGATCGACAGCTGGAGGGTTTTGCAGGTAAACTGCGTGAAAGACTGGACCAGCTGATTGCCGCAACCCCGATCTGGGCATGTATTCTTATTGGCGGACAGAGTTCACGGATGGGACAGCCGAAACATCTTATCGTGGCAAAAGATGGTGAGCTTACCTGGCTGGAAAGGATTGTAGCTCTCCTGACGCCCTATGTTGATGGTATTATCCTGTCGGGAGGCGGTCTTGTTCCCGAAGCCTGCAAGGAAATAATCCGTCTCCCGGACATTCGGGGAGTGAAGGGGCCTCTTGCGGGGATACTTGCGGCAACCCGCTGGAATCCCGGGGTAAACTGGCTGTTTTGTGCCTGCGATATGCCGGCGGTCAACAGCCGGTCAGTGGAATGGTTGCTTGAGCATAGAGCGGCTGGTTCCTGGGGCTGTGTGCCGCGCTTGGGGAATGCAGAGCATTGCGAACCGCTTTTTGCCTATTATGATTTTCGTGCCGGCCAGTTATTTGAAGAGTTGGTCGTGCTGAACCGTTTGCGCATCGGACAGGCGGGAAAACATTGCAAGATTGATAATCCGTGTATTCCCTGTGATCTTGGTGTAGCCTGGCAAAATGTCAATACTCCCGAACAGCTGGCAGCGTTCACCGGCAAGTAATTGGCCGGGAACAATAATATATCTGGTAAAAGTTGTTACACAGATGTAAAAGGGATGTAACGAAGTCAAAATGGTCGGGCCACCTTAACGCCAGAGGCGAATTATGTTTGTTGACTCTCGAGAAGTTATTCCTGATTTTGATCCGCATTTTAAAATTTTCCATGACCTCATGTCTTTTAAGGTTCAGGAAATTCTTCTTATTTCCAGCCTCTATGATGCTTTCATTATGGAAGAAGACGGTAGTCTTGCAACCAGGCTGATAAATGAGTACCACGGCCTCAATCTCTCCAAACCTCCCAAAATTACCCGGGCCTCTTCAGCTGAAGAGGCATTTGATCTTATCAGCAAGAGATCCTTTGATATGGTTATTACCATGCCTTTTCTGGGAGGTATGGATGCTTTCGAGCTTGGCCGCAGGATAAAGAAAATTGAGCCTGAACTTCCTGTTATTCTGGTGGCCCATAATATGAAATCCACCTTTCCGGACAAGAAGAGCAGCTACGGTGTGGATCAGGTCTTTCTCTGGTGCTGTGAGGCTGATTTGCTGCTTGCCATGATAAAGAATGTCGAAGATCACCGCAATGTGGATAACGATATTCGTAATGCCATGGTCCGGGTTATTATTTATGTGGAGGATTCCCCCCTCTATCGCTCCCTCTTTCTGCCAATGATTTATAACGAGGTCGTGTGGCAGACGCAGGCGGTGCTTGATGATAGCCTTAACGAGCGCCACCGTCTCTTGAGAATGAGGGCCCGGCCAAAGATTTTGATCGCAACAAATTACGAGGAAGCCCTGAAATTGTTCAAGGCGTACAAGCCCCATGTCTTCGGAATAATCTCGGATGCCCGTTATCGCAAGGGTGGTGAAATTGATGGTGGTGCTGGAGAAGCTTTTCTTAAATATGTGCGAAATGAAGTTGAGGAGCTTCCTTTGCTTATGGTGTCGGCAGAGGAGCAGAATCGGGAGGTTGCAAAACAGATTCCGGCAGTTTTTATAGATAAAAATTCTCCTGCCATTCAGTGTGAGCTTCATAATTTCTTTTTAAATAATCTTGGTTTTGGGGATTTTATTTTTCGGATGCCCGATGAAACTCCCATTATTCGCGCTTCAAATATGCTGCAGTTTGAAAATGCGTTGAAGACCGTTCCGGCAGAATCCATCTCCTATCACGCAGGCCGGAACCATTTTTCAAACTGGGTTATGGCACGGGCCGAGGTTATTCTTGCCAGGAAGATCCATAAGGATTTTGTCAGGCAGTTTGAGGATATTGAGGATGTTCGCCAGGACTTGATCAACAAGGTGCATTCTACCCGTAAACTGAAACAACAGGGAGTTGTGGTCAAGTTCAGTGATGATTACGACCCGGATGTAATGGACTTTGTGAAAATAGGCAAGGGTCCGCTGGGCGGTAAGGCCCGGGGGATCGCCTTCATGTGGTCCTGTCTTCAGGGTGTGAAAAAAAGCAGTTTGCTTGATACTTATAGGGTCACTATTCCCAAAACCTGTGTGATAACGGCGGATGGCTTTGATTCCTTTGTGGAGGAAAATCGGCTTCATTATTGTAAGCATTATCCAGACGAGCAGCTGTCGGATCTCTTTCTGGATGCCCCACTGCCTGCCTGGTTACGGAAAGAGTTGTACTGTTTTTTACAGAAAACCTGTACTCCGCTTTCTGTCCGTTCTTCCAGCCTCCTGGAGGACGGGCACTTAAAGCCCTACGCCGGACTTTATTCCACCTATTTCCTGGCCAATAACCATCCAGATTTTGAGGAGCGTTTTGCTCAGCTGGAGAGTGCCGTCAAGCTGGTTTACGCTTCTACCTGGTACGAAGGGCCTATCGCATTTTCCAAAATTGCAGGTTATGGCCGGGAAGACTCTATGGCTGTTCTCATTCAGGAACTGGCCGGTGAACGTTATGGGGATTTCTGGTACCCGGGGGTGTCCGGCGTTGCCCAGTCCCGTAATTTTTACCCCGTGATGGGGATGAAGCCGGAAGAAGGAATTGCCCATATTGCCCTGGGAGTCGGTAAAACTGTGGTTGAAGGTGGCAAGACTCTCTGGTTCTCTCCGGCAAAACCGAAAAAACTTGTTCAGTTTTCTTCTGTTGACAGCATTCTTCAGTATAGTCAGCGGCAGTTTTATGCTCTGGATGTGGCCCCGGAAAACTGCCTGGACCGGGATGTATCCAATCTCGTGCTGCGCAATATTCAGGATGCAGAAGATGAATCCCCGGTGAAGCAGCTTTGTTCTACCTATGTACCCGCGGAGCACCGCATCAGGGACATGGCAATACCGGGGCCAAAGATTCTTACCTTTGCCCAGCTGCTGAAATATTCCAGTTATCCCCTGGCCGATATAATCGGGGCATTGCTTGATATCGGCAAGGTTGGAATGGGGGGAGAGGTTGAAATGGAATTTGCCCTTAATCTTGACCCGCAGCTGGAAAAATCCACGTTCTATTTTTTACAGATCCGTCCCATGGTAACTGGCGGCGAGTTGGCCGATGTGGAGATTTTCGATCACGAATTTGAAAATTGTTTCTGTTACAGCGGCAATGCCCTGGGTCATGGAGCAAACGATAAACTGCGGGATATTATCTATGTGGATCCCGGCAGTTTTGATCTGGGCAAAACCGCTCAAATTGCCCGGGAAATTGGGGAGCTCAACCGAAAATTGACAGCAGAGGATGTGCCTTTTGCTCTTATTGGCCCCGGCCGTTGGGGTTCAGCTGATCACAGTCTCGGAATTCCGGTAAGCTGGGCAGATATTTCCGGTGTTGCTGTAATCGTCGAATTAAGAAATGATGCTATTCGGGTTGATGCGTCTCAAGGGACGCATTTTTTTCAGAATATAACCTCACTGGGTATCCCTTATCTTACGCTGGATGAAAACGGCAGCAGGGATGGACACCGTGATGCGGGGAGGCGACCAGGCGGCGATTATATTGACTGGCAATGGCTTGCAGCTCAGGAGCTGTTATTTCGCGGGGATTTTATCCGTCATGTCAGAACCAGGGAGCCATTTATATTCAAATGCGATGGGATTAACTCGGAAAGTGTTATGGTGGGTGCCGCTGGTGACAGCGGTATGTATGGCATAAATGGTAATGGTGTATGAGCACCAGCAACAATGAATGAGGAGCGTAATGGAAGACATATTGACCGAGATTAAGCACAAGGATCCTGAACAGAGTGAATTTCATCAGGCAGTTAAGGAGGTTGTTGAGAGTGTCAAGCCTGTTCTTGACCGTAATTTTGAGTACAGACAGCAGGCTGTTCTCAAGCGGGTAACGGAGCCTGAGCGGGTCATTATGTTCAGGGTTCCCTGGATGGATGATGAAGGCCAGGTTCAGGTGAACAGAGGTTTTCGGGTCGAAATGAACAGCGCCCTTGGTCCCTATAAGGGCGGATTGAGATTTCACGCATCGGTAAATCTTGGCATTATCAAATTCCTCGCCTTTGAACAGGTTTTTAAAAACTCTCTGACCACCCTTGCAATGGGGGGCGGCAAGGGTGGTTCTGATTTTGATCCTAAAGGAAAATCAGACGCCGAGGTTATGCGTTTTTGCCAATCCTTTATGGCTGAGCTGTATCGTCATATCGGTCCTGATACCGATGTTCCCGCTGGAGATATCGGTGTTGGCGCACGGGAAATAGGCTATCTCTTTGGTATGTACAAAAAGCTCTCCAACGAGTTCACCGGAGTTCTGACCGGCAAAAGTCTCGCCTGGGGAGGAAGCTTGATCCGGCCAGAGGCTACAGGATACGGTTCTGTTTATTTTGCAGCAGAAATGCTGAACACCAAAGGGCAAAACCTGGAAGGCAAGAAATGTATCGTTTCCGGTTCCGGTAATGTGGCCCAATATACCACGGAGAAAATTCTTGATCTGGGCGGTAAGGTTATCACTCTTTCCGATTCTTCAGGATATATCCATGATGGTGATGGAATCGATCGGGATAAACTCAAGTTTGTTATGGAGCTGAAAAATGTTCGCCGCGGCAGGATACGTGAGTATGTCGAAAAATATCCAGCGGCGGAATACTTCCCTGTGGATCCGGCTCTTGATTACAATCCAATCTGGACTCATGAGGCGGATTGTGCCTTCCCCAGCGCGACCCAGAACGAAATTAACGCCAAGGATGGTGAGAACCTCGTCAAGGCTGGTGTGCATTTGGTTTGTGAAGGAGCTAATATGCCTACCGTGCCGGAAGCTGTGGATATTTTCCATGAAAATGGCCTGCTCTATGCGCCTGGTAAGGCTGCCAATGCTGGTGGTGTCGCTGTCTCCGGTCTTGAGATGGCACAGAACTCCATGCGTTTGTCATGGTCACGAAAAGAGGTTGATGATAAATTGAAGTATATCATGAAGTCCATTCATTCCACTTGTCTGGATGCAGCCGATGAATACGGCGTACCTGGAAATTATGTGACGGGAGCTAATATCGCTGGTTTTGTGAAAGTTGTAAATGCGATGTTAGATCAGGGGCTTGTCTAATCTTTAGTGTAGTCTTCCCGGGGTAACATCTTTACGTGGTTATGTGCTTTTGGACATATCCGGTGTTTAGGATGGCATCCCGGGAATTACCTGGAGAAAAGGTTTGACCAGGGAATTGGGATGAGAGACAGCCCCATTTCATATGATGAGCGTCTACGGGCAGAGCTGCAGGCGCTGCTTGAGCGGGTGGATCATCTCCTTGTGGATATTAATGTCCAGTGTCCGTACGGGCTGCCGCATGTTGCTACGTTTCATCAGGCAACCTTTGCCCCCCTGAATGATCGGGCTATGGAACTTTTTCTTTCTGGAGGCTTTCGACGAAATGGGAACTGCCTTTACAGCATGAAGTGCAAAACGTGTAACGGTTGTCTTCCTGTGCGACTCCACGCGGATACCTTTAAAGCGAACAGAAATCAGAGAAGATCGGTTAAACGTAACCGCGATGTGGAGACAGAATTGATGCCGTTGCATCCCGGGCTGGAGGATTTTGAGCTCTGTGGAAAATTTCTTGCTGACAGATATCCCCAGGAAAATAATAATGCTGAAGGATATTACCGGGAGTTTTTTCTTAACAATATTGTTTCCAGTGCGCAGATACAGTTCCGGGTTGATGGGAGGTTGGTTGGAAACTCCATTATAGATATTGGCTACAACTGGCTGAATGCTGTCTATTTTTATTTTGATCCTGATGAGGGCCGACGTTCTCTGGGAACCTTCAATATCATGACTCTTATCGAGCTTTGCAGGGAGTGGAAGATACAGTATCTCTATCTTGGTTACCTTATTGATGAGGTTGCGGCCATGAGTTATAAGCGTAATTTCAGACCCCACTATGTCTATCATGCCGGGTATTGGTATGAATCTTTAAAAGACGAGACGCATTCCTGAGCAATATCATAAAAATACGATTGTATTATTGTACTTTTTTGTCGGGCAGAACTCGCTTGATACGTGTTATGTTACTGAT
>PDWJ01005840.1_pt1 | contig 13265 bp, 18 predicted proteins | sample 1430881 | NCBI WGS metagenome assembly PDWJ01 (sample SAMN01162460, study PRJNA174530) | Oral metagenome, whole genome shotgun sequencing project. | biome: Marine environment; feature: Marine mammal; material: Swab sample of the gingival sulcus; isolation source: swab sample of gingival sulcus... | reverse complement strand
TCTTGCATTAGCCAGATAGCGATACGGCTCGGCTTTATAAGTTTTTTCCATGATTATATATTTTTTGTTTTTGCAAATATACACTTATTTTTTTAAACTTATTCAAATATAAAGAAAAATAAGGACAAAAAACATTATTCTTTCCGGGAGCAAGTTAAAAAATGTCCTTGTTTTTTTATTGTTTGGTTCAGTTCCTACGTGCATCAGTGCGAGCTTTGCATAAAAACAAGGACAAAATTTTATTTACACATTTCCATGAGTGTTTTCAAGTGTGTCAATCCTTTTTCAAGTTCGAGTAGTCGGTCGCCGTGTCTATCCAGTGCGTTTCCGTGTTCAATTTGTTTGCTTTGCATAAAACCAATCTTTTCACTAAAACCGGTAAAAAGTCGTTTCAGTTCTTCAAACTCTTTTCTTATGTTCTCTTTGTCCTCTTTTTGTTTTTTTATTGAATATTTGATGTACCAACCAATCAAAGCCCCCAACCCCACAATTAAGGCAGTTCCTATGTAGTAAAATGTTTGTTGTGTCATAATCTTACAAATCCTAAAAGTTTAAAATTTCCGTTTTTTATTTTAGCCGCGTTTCTGTAACGTCTTGCAATGCCTTGTCCTCCTTTTGGTAAAGGACTGTTACCTGATACACTGTAAAAGCCTCCTTGTGCATGTTTTTCAAAAAATTCAGCGTGTCCGCGTGTCTTGTTATTTTGCCACCGGTAAAAAACTATATCGCCCGGCTTTGCTTTTGATACATCGTAAAATACTTTAACCCCGTTGTAAGATTTTAAGTTTTTCCATGTTCTTTGACTACTGCCGTTTATTTTTCTTAGCAAAACTTCTTTATTACTGCCTTTGTAAGATTTTATAATAATAGCTTTTACAAACCAAACACAATAATTATAACCCTTAACAAAGCCCGCTTCATACATCAATTTGCTTAATTCAAGATTTCTAAAACCCTGATTGTTTTGTATTTCACGGACGTTTAAAAAACGTCGGGCGGTGTCAATTAATGAACCGCCCGAACCACTAAAAAGCAAAAACCCCACAACGGTCAAAGGAAGAATAATAAAATACTGCATTATTTTTCATTTATAGTTGAACACCACGTTTGGACAATAATTTTCTTATCATATCTAAATATGTAGTATGCCCCCCCTTTATTTCAACATTAGTCATTGATAAAAGCCACTCATTTAAAGTACCTTTTGCACCGGAAAGTTTTATGCGTTTTCGAGTACCGAACTTCGACACTAATTTTAACCAATCAGATTTGTTTTTAAGTTTAAGAATATAAACTAAAACCTGCCTAAAGGCTGCATGTTCGTCGTTAGTTGTAACAGGGTTTAAGTCCCAACTCTTATTTAAGTTCACTTCAATTGCATCAGCTGCTTGACTGTACCAACTTTCATTGTAAGTCAAATCACTAACTATTACATCATTTTCCGCGTCTCTTTCCGTTTCGTCGGGTTTGTCTCTTTCGTCTTTTCTACCTTTTAAATATACGAAAAGAGTAAAAGCTGCCAACCCTCCAAATACTAAACCTTTGTTCATGGCTTTTATTTTTAAATTTTCTTAAACAGCTTTGCGAGCTTTCTCAAGTATAGCCGCACGACGTTTCATTTCGCGTTCGTATTCTTTCCTTGCTTTGTCGTATTCCTGAATGATTTTTTTATTACGCTTTTTTACTTCAATTACCTTTTTTTCAAAATTGTCCCAACTCGTTTTACTCGCTGTTTTTTTGGGAGCTTTAGGTATTTTTAACAGCTTTTTTTTCTTAGGCTTGTTCATAACTCATTTTTTAATATAGTTCAACAAAAAATCTTTTATGCCGGGTTGTAATACAACTTTAGACATCTTTTGTAATTCAGCACTTTTGAACGTTTTAAGGAATACAAAAACCCCTTTCAGTTCTTCGTCTGAATATTCTTTTAAAATTTCACTTATTTCGTTACTTAGTTCTTCTCTGTTCATTTTTGTTGTGTTGTTTTACGTTCTAAATAAGTAGTAGTAAGTTTTTCTATATTCATAAGGTCGGCAGCGCTCATATCTTTTAGTTTGTCGTTAAGACTGTTTTTCAATGCCAAAGTTACGCTATCCACTTCGCTTTCCGGACTACCCAAACCCGCTGTTTCTACCGGCTTTCCAAACAACAAAGCTAATCCCCGCAGGGCTTCATTAGTGATATTGCTTACATCTTGAGGTGTCCACCTTTGCAGCCCGTTTTGGATTTTGTCGGCTTCAAATTGAAAATTTTGCTGCATTGTCATTTTTTCAAATTCGTGCAGCTGTTTAAGCCTTTCTATTTCAGCTTCGAGTTGTTTAACCTGTACATCAGCTTCGGTAACATATCCCATTTTTTTGAACTCGTATGGATTTAATCCATTAAGACCTGATATGTTTTGTTTCTTTTCCGTAACTTCTTTTTTGAAAAAAAAAGGACCGACCACACCCTGTTGATTAGCACGCGGGCTTGTTTTGGCTTCTATTGAAAAAGTTACATCATCAGGGAACAATTTTACTTGTTGTTTTAACCACTCTATTGCTTTTTCTGTTTTTTGCTCGGGTGGTTCGTCTTTGCCGCAAGTTTCACAATGGAAACGTCCTACAAAAACACCGCTATCAAAACTATATTGCTTTTGGTAAAGCTCAAGGTACGGATAACAATTGTTACGTAGTATTATTAATAAGTTCTCAAATGTTAGCATGTTACTTAGAATGTAGTTGGTGGGTTGTTTTGTAAAACTTTTCGGTAAACAATATTTATATCAATCAAAGCGGTTAAAATTTCTTCATTTTGAAAATCTAACTTTAAAAAATTTTCATGCAAGCTGTTAAAGTCGGAAGATATTTGAGTAAAAGAATAATACCTGTAATCTACTTTGAAATTTACAAGGGTAACCGCCTGAAAGTAAATCTTGTTTACTTAAATAAAATTGTTCTAAACTTAGATTTGTAGTGTTCTTTTCTAAAAGCATAGTTATTTCATTAATTCAGTTCTACGCATTTTAAACCCTTTACTTGTTTGGATTGTATGGTCTTGATATTTGTATATTAAACAAACGTTTCCATGCGAGTTTACTCCGGGATACACAACTAAAGAAAGTTCAGAGGTTGGTATTCTTACACTAAAAAAGCGCCTATGAAAACTTACGTCTTGATTTTCAAAAAAACCAAAATCCATTTTATCAAAAAAGGAAGTGTTTCTATTCTTTAACGTCATAGTGTCCATAGTAGAGAATTTACCCGAATAATTAAACGAAAAGCCGGTAATTTCTTTTACGTTTGAATTAAAGTTTAGAGGTAATGTATGTAAAGTATCTAAAGTTAAATTAAATTCAAAAAAGTCGTAAGAGGTGTTAATTTTATTCCTTTTATTACTCAATATAAAAATAACTTTAGTGCCTTCATGTTCGCCTAAATGACTGTACTCTACATCAACGTATTCGTCGTCCGCAAGAAAATCCACTTCAATTAAACTTTTATGAAAATTTAATCCAAAGCCATTAATGTAATGTAACGGTAGTTTATTTAACACATAACGTCCTTTTTGTTTTAAAGCAACATAACTTAACAGCTGTCCATTTTCTACGTCATAATTTTTAAAAAAACAAACCCCAACGCAATATTTATAATCACTTGATAATCTAAAACGCTCTACATTATTGTTGTTGTCTTTAGTTAACTCAAACACTTCATAATACAACTCTTCATTATGAAAATCAAAGTTAAAAGCACCTTGTAATTTTCCAATATTATTCATTTCCTTTAGGTTTTAAAAGCGGCTAAATCAGAACAACTTACCCGCTTTTTGATTGGTGAATTTTATTTGTTTGAAGTACCGTCGCCATACAGTTCTACTCGGAAGAATATTGTTCTGGTGGGTACGTGTATTTGATAACCGTCAGCTACTTTAATAGCAAATTGCAACTTTTTACCGGGGCGTATTAATAAAGGTTGCTTTAAATTGTACCCGTGTAACCCTCTATCTGTTAAAGTTGTGTTTGAGCCCTTTACTATTCTACTTTCAACCATTGCACTCATAGGAATACTGAAAATAACTTTTTTGTCTTCATATATTTCAAGGTCGCAATAATTATGGCTATTGTTGTGAAAACCGCCGCCAAGACTTGGAAAATCCTGATTTTCCGTAGACCCTTGGACTGGTTTGTATCCTACCAATATTCTTATATAATCAACTGCCATAGCTAAATTTGCAGGTACTTCGCCGTGTTGCAGTAGATTTGTTAAACCGGGCACATCATAGGTATCTGAACTTTTAATAAGCTCGTGGATGCCTGAAATACTTGCTATATTCCTATCAGTGTAGTACAATACGCGGTCTGAAAATCTAACCGTTCCATTTTTCATATCGGTTTGCATTTGCTTAGGTAATTCATTTCTTTTACCAAACAAATACCTTTGTCCGGGTGTTATTGAGTGTTTAAGATATTGATTTTTGTGATTTCGTCTTACATAGGCACGTTTTTTCATACGTAAAAAACGATTGTACGCAACCGGATGCCTATCACGCACTTTTTTAAAATAGAAACCTAAACCCTCTAAATCGGAAATTTCATTGACTTCATTACCGTTTTCATCTGTCATAAAATCGGGATCAACACCGGCAAGGTCTTCCGGTGAAAAATCATTGTAGGCAAAAACACCTACATTGTTAAGTGCAATAATCGCAAATGCAATTAATGAGTTTATCAAAATTTTAATTCTAAACATTTTATATAATTTTAGTTAATAAATAATACGTGGTTAAGTTTTTAAAGCATTTTGCTTAAATCACTTTCAGGGTTGTATGATACTTCGGGTACGATAGTCATTTCCGGTTCGTCTAATTCCGGCATGTTTTCATCTTCTAAATCTTCCGTGCCACTTAGTTCATTTTGTTCAGCATCAAGTATAACATCTTCGTAAATGCCCTCTAATACTGAATTGTTAAGGTCGTTAGCTGCAATTTCGGCTTCCATTGTTGCAAACTCGTTTAACTCTTCGGGAGTTAATAAGTCGCCGGGAGCAGCACCTAAACCACCTAAACCTAAAGCCATTTTTATTTTTGGTGGAGCTAAATCTAAAACTGCCTTGCTTGCACCGCTCGCTGTAACACCATGCCCGAAAGCCTTTGCATAATTGTTAGATGTGGTTGCGCTCAATGCTATACCGGCAACCGCTGTTCCTGCTCCCATGAATTTTCTAACTTTAGGATTTGGAATTTTACTTTGTAGTTTAGCATAAATTGCACTTGTCGAAAGCGAACCCGCTACTACTGCAAAGCTTTCAATTAAGTTTCCTTGTAGTTCTTTTTTAATTTGTTTTTCAGGTTTGAAAAAACCTGTTTTTTTTCGTCTTGTTGCCATAATATAAAATTTATTTTTTAGCTAATACCATAAATCCAATCAAAAGCCCTACCCCTATTAACATGGCTTTGTTGTCTTTTCCTTTATTAATTGATTTATGTTTCCTGCCGTTTATTATTGTTTGGTCTGTTGTTCTTGCATCGTCGACCAGTTCGTCGGCTTTTTGTTCGTCGTTGTCGTATCCCTCTTTTCGGTTTAACAGGTTTCTTTTCAAAAAACCACCTACCTTTTTACCGTGTTTTGTATAAAGGTTTTTCACACCTTTACCAAGCTTTCCGAAAACTGTTTTTACTGCTTTCCAAATTTTAGTAAAAAACACAATAATAGGTGTTGCACTTGCAGCTGCTGCACCGGCAGCCGTTGCACTTCCTAAACCGGAAACACCGTATTTCTTACGGGCTTTCTTTGCACCGCGTCCGCGTGAGGCTCGCACCAGTGCATCAGGGTTGCCACCGGCTTTTTTCCAAAAGTTTGCCATTTTGTTCCAAAACGCTCTAACTTTTTTAATATCGGAACTGTTTAACCCGGCTTTCATTAATGCCTTGTCGTTTAGGTTTGCCAGGTATATCCTTTCAGCAAAGTGCAAAAAGTTTAATTTCAACAACAAAAGGAACGCCGCGCGTGCCGGAGCCATAGACACTTTCATTATTAATTTGCCGGCTTTTTTGGCAACGTGTTTCACCTTGTTCCATGCTTTTTTTGTGCCTTTTTTTACTTTTTTCCATGTTCGACTTAACCAGCTACCTAACTGCCCTAAACCGTCTATATCGCCTAAACCGTTTAAGTTGTCGTAACGTTCGGCATATTCGTCGGCTAATTGTGCCATTTCAGGGTTATCAAAATACGGGTTTAAATTTTTATCAAAGCCTACTACATCATCCCAAACAATACCTAACATGCCGGTTGCATCAGCTTTAAGTAAAGGTAAAAAAGTATCTTTGTGTTTCATATCCGGCGCGGGTTCTACACCGCTTAATAATTGTATTTCCATTGGACTGCCTTTAAATGTTCTTTCAGTTCTGTTTAATTGTACTTTTTTAAACTTTGTAATATAATCAGGGTGTGCATTGAATTTATCCATAACCCCGTCTATAACTATATCTTCAATTCCTACGTAGATATGCCCAAAATTAGGTTTTCCATGAAATGCAACAACGTAGAAAAAAGGCTTGTAACCTAATGATTTTAAAATACTTGCTGAAAATATACTATAATCATCACAATCACCGAACCCGTCGGATAAAAGCCGTCCGGGTGTCCTTATTTCTTCTTTTCCGGGTGTGTCTAATTTGTAAGTGGTATGTTCCTTAATATAGTTCCATATATTTCGGGCAGTACTTAACAAATTTGCACCTTTTAAACTTTCAGCAAGTTCCTTAACTGTATGACTGTTTTCATTGACTGTTTTTACAATTGCATCCAGCGTTTTAGCCACACCTCCAAAGCCGTATGTTTTGGTCTTATTTTCTACCGGAATAATTAAAGTATCGTTACTCATTTCCTGTTACTTTTATTTGTTCATCAACCGGTAGAACCAAACCATCAGCCTTAATATTACCTTTTATTTTCAGGTATTCAGGCATTTTGCCGTTACGCAATAATTTACCTACATTAGTAGCTAACAGCCACAAGGCATCAGTAAGGTATATACTTACCGGTATAGTTGCATTACTGTTTTGTGCTGCATTTACCGGAAAATTCCAATTTAATTTATCAATAGTTGCAATTTGAAATTTCTCAATAAATATGTTCAAATGCAAATAATTAACGGTTAGTATATAATCAGTAGGATTGAAAAAACTTATATTTACATTAAGTTTTAAAGCTCCATGCTTAAAACCTTGCCACTTAACACCGGTTATTTTATATTCTAAATTTTTGCCGGTATTAGCTGTTTTAAACAATCTACTCGCTGCATACGTAAGCGCACCACCTATCAGTAATAATTTCATAATACACATCTTTAAAAGAGCTTTTGCAAAGAAACGGACTATTTTAAAAAGTGGGAAGTGCCACCTATCAACTTTTTTCAATTTTTCTTTTATCAAAAAGAAATAAAACATCACTTTCTAAAACTTTACAACCTCTACTTAACTTATAACCTTTTACCAAATCCATTCTTAACAACATACCAATATCATTACTTGTCCAGCATTTTCCAATTTCCGGATGTCGTTCCAATATAATAGAAGGTCGAAAATATTTTTGCTCACTCTTATTCATTACAATAAATTGATAGGCAAAAGAACAAAAGACTTAAAACAATGGGAAGTGCCACCTACCAGCTTTTTAATCTTTAATATTGTAAAAAAGGTATATATAGCTTAAAAGGCGCTTGTTTGTTCTGAAAAATCGTATATCGTGCATATGTGTGCCGCGCTTTTCATATTCAATAAGGTGGGTTAATTCGTGCAGTAGTACAACAGGTAAAAACGCGTGCTTACCCAAAAATATATAACGTAACAGAACCTTACGACCTAATATATTAAAGGTACGTGAGTAAAAAAAGCTTTTGTTGAGTGCTGTAAAAACCAAACGAACCGGCGGTGTCTTTTCGGTATCTATTACATACTTACATAGTTCTTTTAAGCGTGCTTTATCATTAGCCACACCGGAAGCATTCAGGTATTCTCTTACTTTGTTTTCACGGTCTTTATACCTTTGTAAAACCTTAATGAAAACCTTATTTACAGTTTTTTTCATAAAATATAGTTTTAAAACAAGTGCTTGATTTACAGGTTTTTAAAAATTGCAAACCTTATTGTAAACCTTATTGAAAACCTTACCGCAGACATTAAAGTATACAAGTGTTTGCAATAGGTTAATCTTAAGTACTTGTTTGGGATTAATTTAGATTGTTTTGTAAGATTACAAGACCTCAATAAGATATTTAAATTCTATAAAAGATTTAAGTTCTAACTAAGAGGTATGTAACGAACTTTCACAAAGGTTATAAAACATTTTTTGAATAAAAATTTTATCTTTATTTAGTTTTTATTCAGAAAATACAGCCAAAATAAAACAGGGACATTTTTTATTTGAAACGGCATACACTAAAAAAAACGTCCCGTTTTTATTTTTTATACTTTTTTATAAGTCTTAGCACTTGCACTCTGTTCCCATTTTGTTGTTTTTTCTGTTTTTTTGTGTTTTTTTGTGTTTGAAATTACAGTGTTTTTTTGCCTGTAACTTTTTGTATATAAATTAATTATACGGGTTTTTTACGTTTTTTCTATATAATTTTATCTCTTAAAGGTAGTGCATTAGTTACATTAGTTCCCATTGTTTGTAACTTTCTGAAAAACACGGATTTACAAAAACACTAATGAGCACTAATCAGGCACTAATGTAACTAATCAAAAGTTCCCGTAAAAAATAAAAAAAAACAACAAAAAGATAATAAAAAAATATCATTTTTTATTATAAAAAACTGTTAATCATCTTGTTACAGGCGATTAGTTACATTAGTGCCTAATTAGTGTCTTGATTAGTGTCTTTAACTACATGTATATATATATGATTTTTAATAAGTTAGAGAATAAACACTACTAAAGACACTAATGTAACTACCTACTTGTCTCTTTTTTTTTTATTTCACTTTTTGTCCTTGTTTTTGAAAAAAACAGAAAACAAAAAAAAAGTCCGAAAAAATCGGACTTTTTTTAATTTCTTTAGTATGAACTTGGAAAGTTACCATAAATCCATCGGTTGGTTATCTAATATTGAAATGCCGTCTATTATTTCATATCTAAATTTGTAACACCGTTTACGGTTTTTTAACGTCTGTTTTTGCGTTTTGCCGGGCTGAAAAGGTTTGTATCCCTGTGAGGTTAATAAAGTACGCAAAGTCTCTTTATCAGCTATGTTAAAATTGTTGTTTTTGCAATATCTAACGTATGCCGGATAAGCAAATTTATATAACAAATAGACAAAGCCCTCGTTTGTTTCTTTTATTTCTTCAATATAATAATGTTCATCTTTGCGAAATAAATGAGGTTCATTCTGTTTGGTGTAATTTAGTGCATCCCAAAATATAGCAACATCTTTATTTTCGTTTAATACGTTTTGTTGGTCTTGGGCATATTCAATTAATTTTTCTTGCAAGTCTTTTAAAGAAAATGGAAAATTCAATTTTCCATACAGTATTTTGTAAGGTGTTACTAATAAAGCTAAATGATTTTTAAGTCTATCAGGCAGGTGCTGTAATTTATAGTTTTTCTTTATCAGTTCAACGGTTGTACTATATACTTCTTTAAATTTGGTCTCAAATAGTTGTCTATGTTCTAATATTTCTTTTAAAACCAATCCTAAACCCAACTGAATACGCTCTTTTAATTCTTTATGTGCTTTAGTGGCTTCCGCTGAAAAAATTTGTTCTTCAAATATCAATACGATAAGTCTTGAATAAACTGCCATTTTTTGTATAGGTAAATAGTTGCCGTCAAAAATTATCCCGCTTTGAGTTTTTAAACTTTTGGTTTGGTTGCCTACTGTTTTTTGTCCCATAGTGCGCCCAACACCGTCGTAACCTGTTAATATGAAGTTATGTATATCGGAGTGGGTTTGAGGCGTGAACTCTTTAAAGTAAAAAATGGAGTTAATGCGTTGCGACACGGTACGACTAAAACCGGTACTTGTGGTTTGGTTCAGGTCTGTACCCTCAAAATTGCCAAAAACTTTAGTGATACAATTTACAAAACTTGTTTTACCTGTACCCTCTTTGCCAAATAAAAACATAAAAGGAAAATAATTATTGTGCTTGAATATAAGGTCTCTATATATTGAAAGTATTGTGTACATTATACCTATACCTCCATTTATGCCGTAAGCCTTATAAAATAAATTTGCCCAAGTTGTAAAGTCGGTATTTCCTTGTCTGTACTTTAAAAGTCGTTCATTCTCATATATATCATTTTCTTTATTAGTTAAAGCAAAAGCCGGTAAATAATAACAATTGTCATTTTCTTCTATTATCCCAAATTGGTTTATTTTTTTTACTTTATTATTTGTTATTATAGCGTCTGCCATTGCATATATATTTGTATCCGACTGATGTCCCAGCGTCGTTATTTCGGTGGCGCTGAGTTCATTGTCCATAAGATATTCAAAAATATCATCAAAGTTCATTGCCGTGCCTTTTAATGAACATTGATGAGTTCTTAATATCGTTGTAAATTTTTGTTTGCTCGTTTCGGAACTGTAAGCCTCTATTATAGTGGTTTTTCCTGTTCTTTTTTGTAGTTTTATTATTCTTTTGGAGTCGTTTGTGCCGTTGTTTAAATTATACAAACCCTGCATTAAGAAATTTGAAATACGTATAGGTGTGCGTTGGTCAAACACCCAATACGCCCCTTCTTGTTTGTAAAAACCATATTTATTAAAATCCTTACGCTTATCTTTGGAGTTTAATGGAATAGGTGCAAATAAATCGTGTTTTTCGTTTGGTTCTTGGTTGTTTGTACTTGAGGTATTTAATTTGTCTTTGTTTTTTACTGAAATTGTGTTAAGTCCGTATTGTCTTGATAGAGCAAAAAACGGCGATATACCTGAACCTTTTTTATGTTTTAAACAGTGGGTAAATTGCTTTTCGGTTTCGCTATGAGCATATTTCGGGTGAAATTTGCTAACTCGGTGAAAGTAATCTAAACCGCTTTTGCCAAATTCATCAGCAAAAGCGTAAGCAATTGTTATCCATTGATTATAATTTCCTGTAATATCTATTTTCCGGCTTTCTATCTGTGTTATTACTTTTTCTACATCAGCTCTATTGTCGTTTATAAATACTTGTGTGTTTTGGGCTTTGACAGTCTTTGGCTTTGTAGATAATTTTTCTTTATATGTTTCCGAATTTTCATTTACAAAAATATCAGGGTCATAAGATAAATACATTAATCTACTGATGTCTTTTGTTTGTGTGTCTATTATGATACCTTGTTCTTTATAGTATTTTTCTAAGCTGTTAAAAGTTTGCAGGTGTGTCTCTTTGGTTGCATCTACTTTTACAATTGTTTTTAAGCTACCCGACGGCGATAAAAAGCAACAAAAGGTATATTTATCTTTAGTTAATTTGGATTTGTATTCCGGTATTTTTTCAATAGGTATATTATCTATATCTATTTGCATTAAACCGGAATGTTCTTGAAAATCTTTAATTTTATGTGTGCCGTTGGCAAATGTGCCGGATAAAGTAATAGCCGGTAATAGATTTCTTTTTAGCTTGTTCCTTTTTTCTTTTTCGGGTTCAGCGCGTATTTTTTCAATAGCTGTTTTTAATAGTTTATCTTTTTTTATTATATCAATTACTTCTTTAATTGATATATTTTTTTCTGAATGATTTTTTACTGTTTTGTAATAAGATACTTGCATATTGAAAAGTTTTTTACCAACATCAAAATATCCCTATTTTGACTTTACATTTAAACTGATGAACTCCAGAACCGGAGTTGTTAGATATAAAAACAAGGACATTTTTTAACTTGCTCCCGGAAAGAATAGTGTTTTTTGTCCTTGTTTTATTTTGTTTTTGCTTCCGGTGTTTTTTCCGGCATTAAAAAAAATAAGGACAAAAAACGGCAGCGCTTACACTTTTATTCTTTGTCCTTTTGTTGTTGTTTTAGATTGCTTGTTTTATATCGTTTGGAAGTAGGTTTATATCTACTTCCTCACTGATTAAACTTAGTCGTGTCCAAATCCCTTGCTTGGACTCTACCTCCTTCCCTGAGATGAAATAAATTTTATTTTCGTCGATTGAAGAGTTTTTTAATGCCGGTTTTTCAAAACCGTAATTATCGACTATATAAGTAAAAGTATCTAAGTTTATTTTGTTTAACCAAAAATTACCAGTAACCAAAACCTCTTTAGCATCTATCGTTAATCTTAATTTGTTACTCTCTTTTAATGCAGCTTCTACTTTTTGAACATCAGCTTGTACAACATTTTTTCCGGTGGTGAATATATTGATTTCTCTTTTTGCCGGTAAATTTGCTTTAGTCTCTTTTTTCATTATTGCAGTGGTGTTTTTTTTGTTTGCCATGATTTTTATTTTAAGTTATTTTTTATAAATTCATACCCTAAAGGCTGCATTGTTGTGTAGATTTTGCGAACCAGGGACTCACTGTTTTGCGGTGCTTTTTTTGCAAGTAGACTTACTTGTTTTGCCTGTTTGTTCGTAAGTGGATTTGTGCCTTCCGGTACTACCTCCATAATCGTGTTTACAACGTGTTTATGTCTACGTAAATACGATATATTTTTTTCTGCGGAAGCACTATATCTTATATTACGCGTTTATACGTCCTATTGAAATGACTAATTTAAAGATAATAGACATCAGCTATAAACAAAGGTTAATACACTTAAATAAAGAGTTTACAAAGAACAAAAGGGATGCAGCTGTTACAATTCCCAAAACGCTTCTTAAAATAATGATTGATGCGAAGTTACACGAATATCCAAGCGATTTTTATGTATTCTCAAAGGGTTTAATACCCGGCACGACAAAAATACATCCTAAATCGTTTCGTGCGGCTTGGAAGCCTGTTTGCCGTAAGTTAGGAATGCCGGAAACATATCAATTTTATAGTTTAAAAGATACCGGCATTACTCAAATGATTAAAACACTTAAAGACCCATATGCAGTAAGCACACAGGCACGGCATCACAGCTTAGATATAACAGAAAAGTACGTCGGTAGAGAGGTAAGAAAAGCCGACCCGCTTATTAAAGATTTATAAGTACCGGAAGCAATATCACTGTTTTTGTCTTTGTTTTTTATTAGATTATTTTGACTTTGCAGTGTTTTTATACTAAAACAGGGACAAAATACAGTGCTTTTATACGTAACCGTTATAATTTTGTCCTTGTTTTATTTGGCTGCATGAAAAAATGTTCTTATGTTTGCAAC
>PDWJ01004073.1_pt1 | contig 13267 bp, 9 predicted proteins | sample 1430881 | NCBI WGS metagenome assembly PDWJ01 (sample SAMN01162460, study PRJNA174530) | Oral metagenome, whole genome shotgun sequencing project. | biome: Marine environment; feature: Marine mammal; material: Swab sample of the gingival sulcus; isolation source: swab sample of gingival sulcus... | reverse complement strand
GGGTGAATATTGGCAGGTTCCCATATAGATACGTGATACTGTTGTCTTTTCGCATAAAGCCAACGTTTTGGTTGATCAGGGAAATACCTTCCGGGAAAAGGGGGAGTTGCAGCTGCGGCATAATGGTACCCCAGCGAGAAAAATGGATAAATCTGTGTTTACGGTAGCATACCGGAATCTTTGCCCTTGGTACATCCTGTTTTATTTATGCGGGTGACTTTTTCGATGTTTGTACAGAAAATTAAGAAATTACACCGGCAAGCAGAGGATGGCTTAAATTGTCGAGGTCAGGAGGTCTGAAGTTAGGCAAGTTTGCTTGCTCTTTGGGGTGGATAGAGCTACGATACCAAGATCAACAAAGCCCTTACTATGACACCAGCTGTGCGCCTGCTATGCCGCAACTGCAACAAGCCATATTTCCAAGTGAGATAACCTAGATGAGGGTCTATGTTCGGTAGGTATTATGTCCTACAGATCAAAATGGAATGTCATCACTGATAATCGGATTATGACCTTTCTGTTTATCGATCTCAAGTTGATGATCTCTCAATGAGATTTACCTATTCATAAACCAGTTTTTCACTGCCTTTGACCGCAAAAACCGTTTCCTTGACCGACTTGCCTTCTTCAATCATTTTATAACAGATCTTCCCATATCATGTATAGTGCCAGGTCTGGGAACAATGACTTGATGCTCTTTTTCCCATTCGCGAACATATCTTGAGATTGTTGTAGGACTCAGCCTCATCATAGTTGCAACATCACCACCGGTCAGTACTCCCCCTTGTTTTTGGGCCTGTTCAAAGATCCTGACAGTGGCTTTTTGTCGAATCTTCCTTTTTCTTTCACCCTGAAGAGCAGCCATCAACAAGTTCTTTAATATTGTTAACAATCACCTGCCTGGTCAATTGGCCACCCAATTGTGGACATTGCTGCTCAAAAAAAAGCGATAAAGCAGACTCGAAGGTTTTTTTCTGCAAAGGGCCAAGTTGTGATTGGATACTTGTCCTGGAGGATTTCATATTGGCCTCCTTTTTCTATTTCCTCAATACGCTCCCTGTATTCGGCGGGTCACAGGCATCTGTATGTAAACCAAGATAGGTGTTGACTGTGTGTAGAGATACTCTAACAACAAGAGCTGTTTGCAGATTATTACGAAATCTACGCTGACAATAAACAACCCTGCAAAAGGCATCGATATATCTTTCAACGGCTGTCAGTGCATGTTTGATAGTACGTGCTATTGCAACAGGTTGTATGTTTTTCAAACACGACACCATGTTCATGGGTGATCCGGAGCAAAGGAGCCATGGGTAAGAAATTCCAGAGTCTGTTGGATGACATAGGGATTGTTCATCAGAAAGGTATGCGCACAGGGAACTTGGAGAAAACAACCCGGCTTACTCTCAGCGCCTGCCAGTTGTGTCCGCTGCACAGAAACCTTGCCGTCATCCTTGCCCGGAATTATGAATGAACTGATTGGATTAAGAGACTTGGTGCCTGCAATTATACCTGTGGGGACCCCTGGTGCAGGCAGGGTGTTTACCAGGGCGTCCGGCGCTGTGGAGAGTTGTAACGCGGCCGGGCCAAAAATGAATGCAAACAGTTTGCTACCGCCAAGGTAATCTATGATTTCACTTCCCCGATTTGGTGGTGCCAGCATGACCACGCGCTCTACCGGAGCATCTGGGTACTGTTGGAGGTATGCGCGGACCAAGATTCCCCCCATGGAATGGGTTACGAAATAAACGCTTTTCTTCTGTGAGCGTTGTTTCTCCACAGCAGGAGCGAGATAGAGAGCAACCAGATGCTTCAGATTCATTTTGGTGGAGGGGTAGGAGAGGTTGTTGACCTCGTATCCTTGTGCTGCTATGGCCAAAGCCATCTTCTTCATGGAACGATGCGTTCTCCCCAGTCCATGCAAGAGGATGACGCACACCGTGTCGGGCGTAGTATGAGAAGGTTCGGCATGGCTTTTGTTTGTTGCCATTGCTGTGCTGCAGCTTGCAAGAGATAGAAGGACAAGGAGCAGGATGGCCGTTCTGGTTCTTCTCATGGATCGCGGTGGTCTCGGTGCTTGCATGTGCTGTTGACCTTGACAGTTTTTTGGGGCGATGACATGAGGAGCGTTTTTGTGCATTTTTTTGTTCTTTGACGAGTCATGTGGATTTCACGATTTATCCAAGCGAAGCATCTATGAGGTACATTATGGCAATATAGTTTGTTGAATTTCTGTAGCCGTGAACTCTTGAGCGGGCTCTTAGGCACACTTGATACAATAGGTCAGCCTTTATTTGGCAACTCGAAGGCCTTCGGCACTGTTGACCCCGCACGGCATTTCTTGAATGTGCTAGGGCTTGGCCGTGCGTAAGCCAGACACTTCGAGTTCGAGAGTGGCATTTGGCTCTTCGACAATGTAATGGAGTTACTCGGAGGTAGATATTATTTTACTCAATTCCACCCGGTTTGTCGAAGAGCCCATTTTTATTTAGAGGGGGAAGGAGTTAGCATAAGTGAACACATTCATGAGCAATGGGTAAGAGACAATGTATGTATGGCACGCGGATACAATATGCATAGGTCCCCAGGGTCAGCCGTTGTTTGGAGGTGTTGGGAAAAGGGCATCGACCCGATCCCGATGGGATCTGTTTTCCTTTTATATTCTATATGCTTTTCCTGCTGTATCGTAATAGAAATATCCTTGCAGGCAGGTTGAATTTTTCTTACTCTTAGGGCAGATGTGCTTTTTCAGAGCTGTACAGAATACATAAGCAGGAATCCTGCGTTTTGGTTCGAAGTGAGGTCCTGTTGAGTCGTACAGGAGTTAACTCGCTCCTACTTGTCCGTCGGGTATCTATTTTTTTTGCTAAAAGCAGCAATGACGGACGGTGATGTTTGTGAAAACGGTTTTTGGGAAAAAGGAGCTGTGCATGAAAAATGTGAACGTCGTCCTTACCGGAAAACTTCTGGCGGAGGCTGACGCGTCAGTAACTGTTGAAAGAATGATGCATATCACCGGCCTTGATGAAAAGAAGGTATGGTCTATGCTGACCTCGGGCAAGCCGATTGTGGTGAAAAAAAATATTGATCCCGAGTTAGGGAACAAATATTGCCTAGCCCTGAAAAAGCTGGGTGTGGCCTCTGAACTGCGGTCTGTGTTTCGGACACCGACAATCCAAGCCCAGAAAAGGGCTCCCCTGGTTCTCACTGCCGGGTCCAACGAGGTCTCAACTCAACAGGTTGCATCCCCAGGCAATACGGGTTCGGCTCCAGTGAGAGAGATCACGCAGTCTAGCCTTTGGTCTGCCCTTCCTGCGCAGGTTGAGGCTTCCCATGGCTGGATCTGGATACGAGATGCTGTGGTTATGTTTCATCAGGCACTTTGGTCGTGGTCTCGCATTATAATGCTTGTTGCTGTGATTGGGATAACCTTCGCATTGTTCGGGTTGGCCCAGGCCATGTATGCTCTTGTTTGCAGTCAAGTCCTGAGTATCCTTTTGGCTCCTGTACTTGTTGGTGGCCTGCATATTGCTGCACATACGCAATTTCAGGGAGAGAAGCTGCGAGTAGGTTTAGTTTTTTCTGGATTCAGCCACAATCGCAATCAACTCATCCTGTTAGGTGTTATTCAAGTGCTGTTTTCTGTGTCGTTTGGTATTCTCTTGGTTCTCGCTCTTGGCGGAGGGCTGACAGAGGCTGGTCTTGAAATAATAGCGTTACCTTTTACATCCTATCATGCTATCTCGTTGCTCATCGTGGTTGCAGTATCCCTTGTCTTTTGTGCAGCCTATTGGTTTGCTCCGGCATTGATTGCTCTGACATCTTGTTCGGTCTGGTATGGATTACAGAAGAGTTTGCTGGCGGTGTTGAAAAATTGGGCTGCGTTTCTGGTGTACAGCTTGTACGGTCTCTTGGCTATTATGGGGTTGGGCATTCTCTTTTCCATGATCCCCAGCATTACTGCCTCCATCCTCTATGCCACACATTCCCCCAACGTGCTTTTTATCATGCCTTTCCTTCTTTTTATTGTCTTTGGAATACCCCTTTCAGCCATTTTGCTTTTGAGCATGTATACGGCATTCAAAGATATATTTTACCAGGAGACGGTCCAAGTTTGAATGTTGGCCCAGTCCGGGTTTCTCATAGTAGTTTTGTCTCATTTGAGGGAAAATGTACAAAAACAGATGTATGTGGTGTCCGTGAGCAGAATCGAATTTCGACAAAATGTTCATGAAAAATCCGGACTAGAGGTGCAAGGCTTCCTTCATGGGCTTTTTAGTCTCTGCGAGAACATGATGGTAAAGAATATGTTCCAGGCTGCCGGTTTTTTTCCGGATTCTTTGCGTAGTTTTTTCCCTCCAGGGTTGGAAAATAAAGAAAGTTGCGTTATGTTAATTTCTTTGAGTAGAAGGTGATCCCTATGCGAGTGCCAAAGTGTTCGTTACCCGGACTTCCACCGTTTTTGGTAACGTCCGGACAATGAGGACGGGCGAAGGGGGGAAACTCAACCAGGATGGTTTCCATAAGAGTCTGTTTGTACTAGACCGATATCCTCATGAACCTTTTGTCTCATTTGAAGATATAAGCGAAAGACAATGAGGAAGAAAAGAAAGGATTAAGAGAAAAGTCCTCCAGAATGTTCACCATAGGTCAGGCCCAGGCGGCACTCTCTTCTGTAGTGTTTTAACGGCAAAGAGAGGGCTCACCCAGGCACTGCCTACAAATAAAATGGCAGCGCCTGGGCTGATGAAAAATCCGGGCTGGCCTGGACATCTTGTGTAGACAGCAGGGTGATGAGGGGGAGAATGTAGGCTGGTGGAGAGTCGTAAAGCTGGAACAGCAATGGGGTAAGGAGCGCTATGGAAATACAAGCACTTTTTTGTTATGGCACCCTGCAATCGCCCATGGTCATGAAAGCAGTAACAGGGAGCGCCTTTGAGGGCAAGGAAGCAATATTACATGGCTTTGCACGATACAGGATTGATAAAACCGACTATCCTGCAATTATCTCCGAGGAAGGTGCAAAGGTCAATGGTAAGATGTACTGGGACCTGGATGATGAAGCCATAGAAAAGCTGGATGCTTTTGAAGGGGAGAAATATGATAGGGTGCCGGTCCTGGTAACCATGACAGGGGGAGAAAAAGTAAACGCCTGGGCGTATGTTATCAAGGGCGAGTATAGCAAGTTACTTTCTGACGATCCTTGGGATTTCGACAGATTTCTACAAAACGGGCTGGAACGGTTTATAAACTGGTTTGTCGAAGACAGGCGTGATCTTTTTGATAGAGGGGACCTCTAATTGTTTCCGCAAGTCATCCTGAAAAACGTTTTCAGGATGACTTTTTTTATCTCAGACGCGGATTCTTTTATCCCTGCTTAATTTTTTGTTTGGTCTGTAGAGCAGTACCACCCTGCCAATTAATTGTACCAGCCCAGAATAGGTCTCCTGCGCCAGTTTTTCGGCTGCTTCCTTTTTGTTCACAGGGCAATTCTGGCCCAGCTTTATCTTTATTAACTCATGGGCATCCAATGCTGTTGACACGGAGCGGATAACAGGGGCAGTAATACCCTCACGTCCGACATGTACCGAGGCGGTTAGATGATGTCCCAGAGAACGCAGTTGTCTGCGCTGCTGACTGGTGAGTACAGTTTGTTCTTCAGGTGTTTCTGGGGTCATAGAGCGTATGCGTAAAAGGTTCATACCGCACTTGGAGCACTTCTATAAAACTATAGTGTGAAGAAATGCGGTTGTAGAGCGTCTTGGTTTTCCCTCTGGGATACTTGTGATCACGTATTCACAAAAAATGGTACGACGATGGGGTTACCCCAGTAGGCTGCTGACAATACGATAGCCGCCCACCCAAGTGCCGATGCTGGATCCCAGACCTGTCAGGAAAAAAACCAGGAAAACACGGAGCAGTTTATTCGTCCACCAGCCTAAAAAACTAGAAATATCGTTGCCCACATCCTCAAATTCTCGGACTACGGGTGGTTTGGTGAGGATCTGCACAAAAGCACACACATAGCCTGCACCGATCACCGGGGTAAGGCTGGTAACGGGAGCGGCTGCAAAGGCTGAAAAGATAGTCAATGGGTGTGCCAAAGCAAACAATGCCCCTATGGAGCTAGGGATACCGTTGGCCAGAATCCAGTAGAGAGCATTGGACCCTGCCTCATTTGCCCCGTGCTTCAGCCCTATAAGCAGTATAGAGGTGATAATGAGGATCGGTACGGACCAGCCGATGACTTTCCATGTCTTGGAAACAGGTGGGATGATTTTGATTTTTTGGAGTTGTTCGTGATTATCTTCCTGCAGCCGCCGCATGATGCCGGCAACATGTCCGGCCCCTACAACGGCAACGGTTTTCCCATCACCGGCTGATTTGATCTTCTCAGCCATGAAGATATCCCGTTCATCAATGAGGACCCGCTTGGTATCTGGGAAGGAGCGGCTCATTTCTTCCATCAGTTCACTGAGTACGTCCTTTCGTCGTAGCTCACTCAGTTTTTCTTCATCAATTGTCGTGGAATCAAAGAGACCGGCAAACATGGCGGCTAGCAGATGAAACTTTTTCCACAGACTCGTTGCTCGCCAGGCACGTCGGAGGGTAATCCGGACATCTCGATCACAGAGTTCTATCGGGATGTCTAATTTTTTGGCCGCCTTTGCCGCTGCAAGGAGTTCTGTCCCCGGAAGGGTTCCTGTTTGGGTACCAAGCTTCTTCTGGTACGCGCCCAGGAGCAGGTTGACGAAGAGGGTGGCAAGCTGTTTCTTGCGAACGATTTGTTTTAGGTCCAGGTTCTCCCAGGCTGTACGCTCCGAAAGGGCTGCATACCGTTTCTCATCCAGCTCTATACAGACCCGGTCAGGCCGCTCCTGTTCGATGATGGATGCCACCAGGTCTGCAGAGTGCCTGGAAATATGAGCTGTGCCGACAAGAATAATGCTCCTGCCGTCAATTTCAAGAAAGGTTGTATCCGGCGTTTTGGCGTGTTTTTTTTGAGATAAAGAATCCATATTGTTCTGTTAACAATTCCTGAGAGGAAATTCGAGGGGATATAGGTATGCAGATTATAGGATTGAATCCATAAGAAAGCAAGGGTGCGAGGGCGGACGGTACTTCTTTCTGTAAGGGGACCGTCTGTTTTCGGGAGAATTTTTACAGGGATGCAACTCCGGTGGCCAAACTGAGGAGCAAGCCTTGCGTATATGAGGTTGGCGAGGAATCTGTAGTCGGCCGTACCCGGAAGCCTGTTTTCCAGTACCTGGCAACAGGCATGTTCCTGTTACCCTTTCCTTATCACGAGTCTCGTACCGGGATGGATGGTATTGCCTGCCAGGTTATTCCATTGTCGGATCTGGGATGCCGATACCTGAAATCTCCTTGCAATTGCCCAGAGGGAATCTCCGTTTCGGACCTGGTACACCACCTGGGGATTCTGCTCGGACGAGCTTGAAAAAAGGTTCCCTTTTGTCCCGGGAGCGTTTTTTTTGCTTTCCCGGAGGGTAATTACCGCCTTAGATAAGGGGGACACGCCCTCTTGTTCTGTGTTCTTTTTGGCTGCCTCAAGGCGTGGTGCAGCAGGGGATGTCGTACCTAGATAGAGGGCGATGTGATCGCCAGCACGTATCCTACGCACATTTTTGATATTGTTCCATTGCTGGATGATGTGGACAGGTACGTTATATTTTTGAGAAAGGCCAGACAGGGTCTCTCCCCTTTTCAGCTCATGCAGGACCAACCGTCCCTCTTTTCCTGCCTGGGCAAACCAGGTTTCAGGAGTCTCCCCTTTCTTGAGCAGGATATATTGTGTGGTCCTATATGGTATGCGAAGCCGCTGACCTTTTTTGAGGGCCGGTGTTCGTAGCCGGTTGGCTTTGAGTAATGTATTTTTGTTGATGCGATACTTTCGACAGATAGCTGTCAGGCTTTCCCCAGAGCGTACAGTGTGCGTCTTGTACTTGGTCGTTATAATGGGGTGCAGGCGTTGTAAGTTGGCGGACACCAGCGCATGAGTACCCTTGGGAATGCGGAGATGGTACTGTTTCGAACCTGGCGGGGTCTGGTCCCTGCGTAATTCGGCATTCAGGGTCCGCAGTTGTTTGACCGTTGTCGCGGCGGAAACCGCTATAGCTGCCAGGTCCGTGCCTGGAGGGACACTGATTTGATCGTATTCCAAGGGGCTTTGGCTGTCTATGTTTGTGAACCCGTACTTTGCAGGCTCTCTGCCCACAATGATCGCAGCAATGAGTTTGGGGACATAACGCTTGGTCTCTAAAGAGAGGTGACGATGGTCGGCAATTTCCCAGAAATCCCTGGTTTTGTATTTACGTATGGCCTTACGGATGCGGCCTTCACCCGCGTTATAGGCGGCAACAGCGAGGTACCAGTCAGCAAATTCCTCATAGAGGTTCAAGAGGTACTGTATGGCTGCGAGGGTCGCTTTTTCGGGTTCGCGCCGCTCATCTACCCACTTGTCGATCCGCAGTCCGTAGCGCTTGCCTGTTCCGGGAATAAATTGCCATAACCCTGCTGCATGGGCTCGGGAATAGGCTGTGGTGTTGAATCCAGATTCGATCATGGCAAGAAAGACAAGGTCCTTAGGCAGACCGGCTTTTTCGAGTTCTTTTTCTATGAACGACTGATATTTCTTGGAGAGGGCGAGCCAACGAGCAAATGTTTTTTTCTTGCGCCCCTGAAATTGATCAATATAAAATTGAACCTGTTTATTGATGATGATTGGGAAGTCATAGATACTTTCCGGGGGAGTTGTTTTTTCAGCCACAGCAGGGACGGTGTCCCATGAGCCCGTTTTGTCGAGTTCCTTGAGTTCCTCTGTCAGGGAGTCTTCCGACTGCATGGTGAGGTAAGACAGCTCCTCAAGAGTGAAGGTGGAATCTTCGTCCTGAAGAGTGGCCTGTTCTACGGCAGAAGAATATTTTGTCTGGCGGGTTAGGCTGGAGCAGGCCGTGAGCGTTGGCAGGAGAATAAGAAGTATACCGTAACAAAAAAGACGTGATGATGTGATCATAAAGGTTCGGGACAGAGGATGGGCGGATAGTCGATTGAAATCGTGTTGTTTTTTTGGAAATCAGATGTATGATTTAGCACCAGTTGGAAACGATTGCGGTTCTCTTACCATTTATGGGAGAGGTTTTACAAGGAAAATTCCGTGGTTAACCTGTTTTTTTTGTTGGAGGGAAGGAAGAAGGTTTCGGCGGTGAATATATGCGAAAAGTATTAAAATTTATATTTCTGTTTGTGTGTACACTCTGTCTGCTGGTCATGGGGTTGGCAGGTGGCGGACTCTACTATCTGGTAGTTGTGGAACCAGGAAGTGAAATAGAAGAAGAGAATATTAACACTATTTTAGGCAGAGAAAGTCCAGTTTTTTACCGGGACGGTGCAACCAAGCTCGGAGTGCTGTTTAAGGACTATCATCGTCAGTATGTGCCCTATGAGAAGATTCCGGGTAACTTTGTTCATGCCATCGTTGCCGCTGAAGACGACCAGTTTTTCACCCACTGTGGCATTGATCTTTCAGGCATTGTCCGGGCTTTTATCGCGAATCTTAAGGCTGGACGGGTAGTGCAGGGCGGGAGTACCCTGACCCAGCAGACTGCAAAGAATTTGTTTAAGCGGAACTCCAGGAGCTATAAGGCCAAACTTAAGGAGTTGCTTTATGCCCTGCGCCTGGAGCATCGGTACAGTAAGGAAAAAATTCTGGAATTCTACAGTAATCAGTTTTTTGTCAGCGGCAACGGGCATGGTCTGGGTGTGGCAGCCAGATACTATTTTGACAAGGACGTTTCTGAGCTGAATCTACTGGAGTGTGCCTTTATTGCAGGAAGTGTGCAGCGGCCCAATTATTACAACCCCTTTACCAAACATAACTGGGCCAACCCTGACGCGGTTCGGGAAAAGATCGATAAACGCCTGCGCTATGTCTTGGATCGAATGCTGGCAAAACAGACCATAAACGCTCAGGTACATGCCTCGGCCCTTGCCGGAAATTTACAGTTTAACAGGGGCAAAATGCGCTTTCGAGTCAATACAGCCATGGACCTAGTCAGGGATGGATTGGCCTCGGATGCCATTGTCAATGCCCTGGAAGAACATGGGATCTCCAATGTTTCCACCTCTGGCATCCGCATAGTCACCAGCCTGGACAACACGCTCAACCGAAAAGCGCTCGAGGCCATGCGCTTGCAACTTTCCTATCTGGGCATGTGTCTGGAGGGATATGAGCGCGACGCAGTACAGAGTCAATACGAAGAAATCAAATACGCAGGGGACAGGGAGTTGGTCTCCGGTTCCTTTCTGTTCGGAGAAGTACTCGAGGTATCTTTGCCTGGTCACGGTGAGGTCGTAGCCTGGATTTCCCTGCCGGGTTCCGCCCGGGCACTGCTTGACCGTAAGGGACTGGACCGGGCAGTGGCGGCTATAACCTTATATAATCGAGGGCTCTGGCACAAAACGGAACCTGAGGACAGAGAAGGACTAATACAGCAACTTGCAGTCAACGATACGGTTTATGTGCGGTTGCGGGAACAGAATGAGGAGGGCATCTGGCTGGTTGATCTTGAACGGTATCCTGCAGTCAATGGAGGGGCGCTGGTACTGCAAAAAGGAATGATCCGGGCCATGGTTGGTGGTATGACCGATCAGCATTATAACCGTGCCATTGATGCAAAAAGACTGATGGGATCCATATTCAAACCTTTTCTGTTTGCTGCGGCCATGCAGTTGGGCTGGAACCCGTTGGATCTGCTGGATAATCGTAGAGATGCCTTTATCTTTATGGGTCGGCCCTATTTTCCGCGACCGGATCACCACAGTCCCCATGATTTTGTGACCATGAGTTGGGCAGGGGTACAATCAGAAAACGTGGCTGCGGTCTGGTTGTTGTATCATCTGCTAGATCATCTAAGTCGTCCTGACATGGTAGAGCTTGCCCGGCAACTGGATATGGCGCCCAGGGTGCAAGGCGGCATAACAGAACCCTATGAACAGTATCGCGCCCGTATTCGTGATCGGTACGGGATTGTCATGAACCGGAAGGCAATCAGCAGAGCGGCATTCGAGAAAGCGAAGAGGACCTTGCGCCCGGATTTTTATTTTGATGGTCGCATAAGAGATTATCAGAGGCTGATCCGTCTCCATGATGGGACGGATTTTGACCGTTTTCAGGAGGATCTGACCAAGGCAAGCGGTGCATTGCAAACAAAGGGGCGTAAAGAACTGGAGCTTAGGCTCGCTATCCTGGCTGAGAATTACCATACCCTCAAAAGGGTGCAAAAGAGCCTGGAACAGTACAGAGTGTTTGTTCAGGCATTGGGTGGTAAAGGGCAGATGATTTTGTTTGATTATCCCACTCATCTGCCTCCCAGGCCCGAAGGGCTGTTGGTCCGAGACCAGGAAGGTCAGGTCCACTATACTCTCAAGAACGACCTTCCCGAAGGCTGGCGGGTTGTCTCCCTAGACCGGATAAGGGAACACCTCGATGGGCTGAACAGGGAACAAAGGGAAAGATTCTGGCAGAGCGTACAGCTGGAACACAGTGTCACCTATGAAAGTCTGGTGCAGTTTACCCGGCAGATCGAAATGGAGGAAAAAGTACTGTACAGCCAACGTCCATACTCCCTGGACGTCTTGAGCGAGACGGGTGATTTCAGGGTTATGCTTGGGCTTCGTTATCTTGTCAGTTTGGCCCGGCAGTGCGGCATTGAAAGTGATCTTGAACCGGTTTTGTCCTTCCCCCTTGGGTCCAATGTGATCACGCTGTTTGAGGCGACGCAAATGTATGAAACCCTGGTTACCGGAAAACGTTATCAGGTAGAGGGAAGAAAAGAAAGGGATGCGGGACAGCCTGATTTTTTTGCATTGACTCCAGGTAGAGCCATTATAGAGCGTATTGAAGGACCAGACGGAGAAGTTATTTATCATAACAATGGCCAAAGCCGGTCTGTTTTAGATAGAAAAGTGACTGCAGCTGTGGCCAATATTCTATACAACACAGTCACCCACGGTACAGGCAGGTACGCACGGAAGCATACCCGTCTGCATAGCGATAATCAGGACAGAGAGCGTGAGTTGGCAGGACTTGATCTGCCTGTCCCCCTGCTGGGCAAGACCGGCACTGCCAACAGATATCGCAACGCGGCTTTTCTCGGGGTTGTACCCATACTAACCGGGACCGATCATTCACAACTGTCCGTCGAAAAGGGTTATGCAGTGGGGGTCTATGTCGGCTATGACGAGAATATAGCCATGACCCGTAAGAACCTCAGGGTGAGCGGTTCACGGGGAGCGTTGCCGGCCTGGACAGCCATTGCCGAGGCTCTTTTACAGGCAGCGGGTACGGGTGATTTGGTTGATCCCATAGATCTGGCTTTCAACGGCTTGCCTTTGGAATATGTTGAAACCGGCCAGGTTTTTATCCCGGTGGAACCAGACTCCGGGGGACGGCCTATTGTCGGGTCCGTGCCTGTTGCCGGTACCATCGCGCCTGAAAGGCCCAGTAGCCTTACTTATGGCAGGCAGGGAGTGGACGGCCAGTTCGAACCGAAACGTTTTTTTCAGCCGTACTGGAAAACGGTACGTTGAGGATCGGTCTGCTGACTTGTATCAAGGGATTGGAGAAAAGATCTCCCAGCGCTGTGTTGTTTGTGCCCCAGGAAACAAAAAGTACGAGTGTAAAACAAACTCTACACCTGTACATTGTCACCGTTGGCCTTTGCCTGTCCGTATTCCCTTGGGCTAAGCGCTTCAAAACCAGGGGTGGTATTAAGTTACAGCTCGTACTGGATTGCTATGGTTAATACCCTGTCCTTTGCGAGAACAGGTACTTGGCCAGCAGGTTTCATTTTTGCTGTCGACGGAGCGTGTATTGATTTTTCATGCCTGTACATGCTCAGGAAAAACAATCGTCTCCCCTTTTTAGCTCAACATTGATCATAAGCTCACAGAGCACCGCTGGGTTCTTACTTTCCAGGAGGGTATCTTATGCCAGATTATTCTCTCCACCTAAAACGAAGTCATCGACTTTCCTCTGTTTTTTCGCCGGGCGGGATCTCGGGACCTGGAAACAGGCAAGCACTCTGCATTTCTCACCAACACTTGTGACTTGGTAGCTAAAATTATGGCTGTTATCTATGATGAGCGCCTAGCCCGCATTTCTCATCAAGTGCAAGGCTGACCATATTTTCCAAGATAAATCAGTTTTGATTGCTCATTTTCTCCTACAAGCTGACCATTTGTTGCC
>PDWJ01004071.1_pt1 | contig 13268 bp, 6 predicted proteins | sample 1430881 | NCBI WGS metagenome assembly PDWJ01 (sample SAMN01162460, study PRJNA174530) | Oral metagenome, whole genome shotgun sequencing project. | biome: Marine environment; feature: Marine mammal; material: Swab sample of the gingival sulcus; isolation source: swab sample of gingival sulcus... | reverse complement strand
TGAAACCATCCCAGGCCCTTGTCCCGATTGAGCAACAGCCCCATGTGACTCGTCAGCAGTTGGCTTCTGTTCTGGCATGGTCACAGGTTTGACACGAGGTGCCGGCTTAGGTGCTTCGTCAGCCTCGTTATCGTCGCCGGGTCTCAGAGAGTCAACGTATACTCCGACTATGCCAACGATCCGATCCGCGAAGTGTTGGCCGTTGCGAAAAGTTAGCCATTGGGCTAGAGGCACAATTAGTAACAGCGCGTACAGAAAGAGTCACACTGGGGAGACTTCATACGAATCTGAGAGAAGCTTCTCCAAGTTAAAGACCACCGTGGCAGGCCCATTGATAATCAGGATCTTTAGGAAGAGTTTTCCAGGAGCCCGTTGACCGGTAGCAGAATCCACAAAGACGATCTTGCGAAACTTGCCGCCGATCGTAGTGGCCTTGCCCAGTATTAGATACAGCGCCCAAATGAGCACTGCGAGCTCTAGCGCCATAAGGCCAAGGCCTATTGGGATTAGCATCCCGAGTCCCTCGAGCGTCGGGTTGAGGAATAACGGGACGACCGCTAGAAGTGCGATTACCGATGGAGTCCCGGCGATAGCAAGTGTTATGAAGAGAGCGGCTACTCTATCTCCTCTACTGGCGGGCTTGGCCTTTATGGTGGTCATGGCGTCTCCATCTTTGGTTTGTTCTTCGGAGTTTTGGGCGCGATGCGGGGCTTCCTGAGTGATCTGAGTGAGAACACAGCGAGCGGGCGCCGATACCAGGGGCGATCGTTGAGAAGCTTGTGCTTTAGCCCTTCGGCGTGCTCCCAGGCGGCCTTGGAGTCCTCAGGTCTTAGCTGTCGAGCACCGAAGATTCCAGCGTCTACGCCGCCTGCAAAAGCGGCTATTGACTCATCGGCGAACTCTTTGCTGAGGGTATGCGCTGACTCTTGACGAGTTTGGCTGCCCACCGCGACGTGACCTAGATCTCTCGCGCGGTCGACAATGTCTGCCCACGCGCCGGCCAGTTGATCGTGCGGTTGTCCTCGGGTGCGCCGCCGCTTCGTTCTGATGCGCTTGGCGAACAGTATGGCCAGGAAAGGTCCTGCTGTGATGGCTCCGACACCCACGATGATTCCCAAGGCGGCTAAGAGCGCACCCCAATTGATCTGTGAGTCTCCCTGATTGCGTCGGGCAGCCTCTTCGTCAGCCACAACAGGTTCGTCCGGTACCCGTTCCGGAGGCGTAGGTGGCGGATCAACTTGGGGCTTGGGCTTGGGCTTGGGCTGGGGTGCATCAGTTTTGGGTAGCTTGTCCCGGTCAGGGGTCGGGTCAAAGGAGACCCATCCCGCGCCATCCAGATTTGCTTCAACCCAAACGTGGGCCTGGGTACCCGTAACAGCCCACTCCTCCGGCGCATCCTTACCTTCAGCAGGATAGAAACCCAACACGACCCGCACCGGAATGCCGAGCTGGCTAGCCATCAAGGCCATTGCCGTCGCGTACTGCTCGTCGTCGCCAATCAATTGCGGCGCTGTAAACATGGTCGCTAGGCGCTCGCTGGTGTGTCCGGAACGGGATTTGCCGTCGGCGCCGTCAGAGTAGAAGCCCTCCTCCCTCAATCGAGATTCAAGAGCCTCCAATTGTTCGAAAGCGCTTGTCGCATCCGCTGTCCAGTCGGTTGCGTTCTTGAGAAGCACGTCAGGCACTTTCTTGTTCGCAACCAAGGGTGCAGACCCAGCGCCCTTCTTGGTTAGCTCTTCCCTCTCAGCCTTGGTTAGCTGACGAGCCGGCACCGAGGTAATCTCTACGCGGCTGCCGTCTCCCAGGCGGGCGGTGGTGAGGGCCAAGCGAGAATTCTTGTTGTAGTAAAGACCATCTGCCTCACGGGCTCCGGCCTCTCCGGTGAAGTTCAGCACGGTTGGGGCACCGATGCCGGGCACCCAAACATCACTGTATGCCGCTACCTCTACCTCCAACGCAGTCTCAGTGCCGGAAACCGTGGGGGGTAGCTGACGACCGGAGCGCAAATACTGGGACGACTGTTGGGACACGTTAAACACGTTGCCGTCATACACATCCATGGTGGCGAGCCTCAGCCGTGTCTTCGCAGGTACTCCCCTAACGGTGAACAGCGTCTCGTCTTTCAGATCAATCTCGTAGAGACGGAATCTCGTAAGCGGGCTCGGATAGTCGGCCAGGTTCAGTGGTGGGGCGATGTTGTCTCGCAGCACCTGACGGTTGACGTGATCCGCGCCAGGAATAGCACCCGCGATGCCGAGGCCAGCCGTCACGCTGACCACGATGGCAGCAATCAGTGCCTCACCGAGTAACCTTTGCTTCGCCGAGCGCATCACCAGGAGCACTTGTGCGCTCTCCCTCTGTTGACGAGCGAGCCGGTGCGCGGTTATCCAGCCAAGCAACAGGATACCTAACGCGCCACCAAGCCAGCCAGCAGTCGGGGCGGTCCTAGTGCCGAAGGCAATGTTTGCAGCGAGCCACAGCACGGGAAGCAACAGAGGCCAAAGCACTGCGCGAGTGTTGAGGACGATAGCTCCCAAGGCTGCACTAAGCAGTAGACCAGCGAGGAACGGTGCAGCGGCGGGGCCAGACAGGTCACCAACCGGTGTCGCAACAGTCAATAGGTCTCGCCACGACTGGAAGGTCAGCAGAGTCAGCCGCTGAATCGTCTCCAGGCTTGGCAAAAGACCAAGGATTGTGGTGCGCGGCAATACTAGTGGCCCACCGAGCAGGAGATAGACACCAATGAGGGCCAACGCCCACCAGTGCAACCGCCAACTGAGCCTCCAGCCAAGATAGGCGACCACTGCGCCGGCAGTGACCCCAACGAGTCCCGGAACAAACCCGAAGAGTCCCCCGAAGGCCGGCTGAAGGGCAATGACACCAGGCAAGAGCAGTGTCCATACGCCGAGAAGACGCCAAGGAATCTTGCTAGATGTCGAAGTCACCTGCGTAGTCACGACACACCTCGCATTGCCAAAGCGATTTCATCAAGCGACGAAATGTCCAGCACGGTTAGCTCGCCGACTCGGCGAAGCGCCAGGCTTTGGTTTTCGGCACAACGAACCGCGAAGGTCGAGACACCGGGTGGTAGAGCCAACTGGGCTCCCCGCAGCGTGGCTGGATCTGTTGAGCCAGTCACAATGGCGCCAACAGAGATCCCGGATTCGCCACCGCCGGAGATTGCGAGTGATCGGAGGCTGCTGCCCCGATCAACTAGCTCGATCCGCGACATTTCATCAAGTAGCCCAAGCATGCTCGGATAGTTAATGTGCCCAGTGCTTGTGTGCAGGCTGACCTTTCGCTCTTCCCTCAAAGCAGCCAACGCGATGGATGCTGCCACGGATACGGCCATCTCAAAGTCTTCTTCTGTGTGATAGTCGCTGCGCAGCGTGGAGAGCAAGATTAGTAAGTGAGCGCGCATGGTCTCTTCGAACTGCCGCACCATCAGGCGCCCGACGCGGGCGGTGGTTCGCCAATGCACTGCCCTACGATCGTCACCGGGCACATATTCCCGCAGAGCGTGGAATGACACGTCCGACGACGACAGGTTCGAGGTGGTGATGCCTTCGACATCTTTAAGCATGCCGATTGCGCCGGCTTCCAGAGCCACGACTCGTGGATGGATGAAGAGCTCCACAACCTCTGTGAGGTCTCTCTTTCGGCTCAGGATCGCCAGCGGGTCGGCTTGTACCGACCGCAATGGTCCCAACGGGATTACACCACGCCGCCTAGTGGGGATACCGAATTGCTCCTCATGCTCGTCATCTTGCCCCATCGGCCCCACCCGAAAAGATGCGACCGCCTTGCCGACTGGCAACTCCATCCGAACGCCACCACTCTTTGCCTTCGCCGGACGAACCAGGACTCGACCCAGTGCTTCTTCGCCCGCGTGGACCCGAGGCCGAAGCAACTCCAACGCACCTTCGTGGTCACTGCGTCGAAGAGTGAACAGCAGAGCGATCAGTATCGCCCCCGCAGCCATGATCGCGAGAGTTCGAAACTCTAGCCAGCCACGGTTCCAACCGATTACTGCCGCGAGAACGCCGCCGACGAGGACTGCCCAACCGGTCGGCGTGACTGCGGCAACCGCGGGATGCCTGAAGATTCGCCGCAAGAATCGCAGCGCGACCGAAACGTAGTTGAGTAGCGCTCGCACGACTCTCAGGCCACGCAACTCACGTAGCCAGTTGGGTACTCTCGACAGCACTGATTTCATGGGGTCAGCTGGCTAGTCGGTTCGTTGGGGCAGAGGTATTCTGCAGGACCTGTGCGATGACGTTCTCTGCAGACGCTCCAGCGAACTCCGCCTCGGGGCTCATAATGAGCCGGTGCGTCCAAACGGGCGCCGCCAGCTCCTTAACGTCGTCTGGCAGCACATAGTTGCGACCGTGTGCGGCAGCCCATACGCGGGCCACCCTGACCATCGCGATCGCGCCTCGCGTGGATACTCCCATTGTCGTGTCATTGTGATCGCGCGTGGCCTCGCTGAGGCGCTGCACGTAGTCAAGTACTGCCTCATCAACATGGGTTTCCTTGACCCCGTCAATCATCTCTGCGACCGCCTTCTGAGCAATCACCGGCTCCAACTGCTTCGAGCGATCTGGTTGTGCGGCTCCCGCCAAAACCTGGAGTGCGGCGGCACCGGCCGGGTAGCCAACAGAACTCTTCATCAGGAATCGGTCGAGTTGGGCTTCGGGCAGCTTGTAGGTTCCGGCTTGTTCTATCGGGTTCTGAGTTGCGATAACCATAAATGGTCGGTCCACCTCGTGCCGCACACCGTCGACGGTGACCTTAGCCTCCTCCATCACTTCGAGCAACGCCGACTGAGTCTTGGGCGAGGCGCGGTTGATTTCGTCGGCCAGAACGATGGAGGCGAAGATTGGGCCCTCGTGAAAGTCCCACCGGCCCGTGGATTGGTCGTACATGGTGATGCCCGTGATATCAGTCGGCAACAGGTCCGGGGTAAACTGAATCCGCTTGTGGGTTCCCTGCACCGAAGCAGCGATAGCGCGAGCCAGTGCCGTTTTGCCGGTTCCTGGGGCGTCCTCCAGCAGCAGGTGCCCTTCACTAAGCATGCACGCTAGGGCAAGCCGCACGATCGACTCCTTGCCGAGCAGCGCCTTACCGACGTTGTCAGTCAGCTTCTGGAACATATCGGCGAACCACGCCGCGTGTTCGGGGGTCATTGCCATGATGTTTGTACTCCGTTCATTTTTCTAGGCATATCTGCAGTCGCCGCTGATCTCATACTCACTGGAGCCGTAGGGTGGTGTGAGCCCATGTTCTATTACCCAGTTCAGGAATTGGTCGTAACCGTGGTTTCCATTCCCATCCACGACCCAAGAATCTTTTTTGGTTACTGGATGGGGTCCAACGCTAGTAGAGACGCACTCCACCCTCTTGCCGGGGTACCAGCCTTGAAGTCTGATCACATCCTGATGACACGGAGCGTTGAATCCGGCCGGGCACGTAGCCTGAGGACCGCGCTTCTCGAAAGCTCTCCCATTTCCCCGGGTGGAATGGCAGGTAGCGGGACCATAATCGCTCCACTGACCCTCAGAGTTCTTTCGCTGCACCTTGATGCAGAACTGCTGCTTCGGGCCGGTACCGTGGTGCACTGATCCGGTGGACGTTCGAACAGTAGCCGCGTTGCCGGTGCCAGGGCCGGAAACCAACGTGCGAACCGCAACGATTGGCCGTCCATTCACTACGTCGCCGCGAACTTGCCATCCAAGTCCCACTTGTCTGGCAGAATAGGTTGACGCTGAACGCCAGCTGTTCGGCGGCGGGCTTGGCTTGCCATAGGTGTTAACGGCGTGTCCCACTTCTTCACCCGGCACAGCAGAATAGCCGGGAATCTCGGTTTGGGCTCTGACATAGACCGTGCGATTCACTCCATTGGGTAGGCCGGTTAGCCTGCGGTTCCCAGGCACCCGGCGCCAGCTGCCGCCCTGAACCCGGTAGTACAACTTGGTCTCGCTCTTGTTGGCGCCATTGAGTGCGTACGATCCGCTGCCCGAAGCGAAGATCAATTCGGCCTGGCCCGATGTGCCCGTCGGCCTGATGCTCGTGTAGTCCACCCTGCCCGGGGGTTGGAAGAAGCGAACCGGCGACGAAGAAGGGGACCACTCGCTCCACAGGCCCGACTTGTTGGTTGCTCGCACCTGGAATGTGCGAGCCTGAGTGCTCACGTTGAAGCTAACCGTCTGGCTCCCTGATTGGCTCGACCAAGTCTGTCCACTAGACATCTCGCGCAACTCGTACCGGAAGCCAATGTCGCCGTTGCTGTTCGCAGGCGGTGACCACGACACGGTTGCCGTCTGTTGAACCGTAGCTATCGAGCCGTTCTTGGTCACCCTCGGGGCAGCAATGTTGGACGGCGCTCCAGCGGGAGTCTCCCCAACCGACCACGGCCCCCATTCAGACGGATCATCGTGCTTGTTGCTGGCCTGCAACCGGAACTTGTAGGAGGTTCCGTTCGTCAACCCCGTCCACACGTAGTTGGTACCCGAAACGGTGCGTTGCGTGGTGCCTCCAACTGCAGGAGACACTTCGAGCGTGTATTCGGTCACCGGCGACCCGCCATCAGGCACATTCGTGCGAGGCCAGTTGAGTTCCATCTGACGGTCACCAAACTTGGGGGTGGGAGCAGCCGGCACGTCCGGTTTCACATCCACCCAAACTTGGTTGCTGGCGCCTGAGGAAGCTGATTCGCCTACTTCAGTCGTTTGTGTAACGGTGAAAACGTAGTTCTTGTTGTTGGTCAGGCCCGTCACCGTACAGGTGGTCTTGAGCCCGCAATCGAAGTTGCCGCCCGCCCACTTCACGGTGAAGTTCTTAATCGAGCCGCCGCGCTTGTCTCCCTGGGTCCAACTGACCTCTGCAGTACGGGACAGGGTCGCCTTCGCACTAACATTGATCGGTGGCTCAGGAACGTCCTTGACAGTCAGCCGAACGATGCCAGTTCGCTGACGCGCCGGATCACGTGTGGCGTCCTGCACTACATAGCTCACCGCCATGTCAGAAGCAACGTCTGTTGGGGTCACTGTTAGTGTCAGACCGCTCACAGAAGCCGATGCTGGCCCGGTCACCTTAGGCTGGCCGACCACGACGATGTCGCCGCCCTTGTCAGCAAACGGGTTGGTGATCACCTGGGAAAGGTCAAAGGTTGTAGGCTCCCCTACCCTCGCCTCTCGGTTACTCAACTCACCGACATTCATCAAAGGCCTGGGGCTAGTTATCACGGTTACGGGAATGTCCATTTCTTGTGGGTCTGTCGTTCCGTCGTGAACCTTCACCCTGATGCTCCCCTTCGAGCCGACTGGCACGTCAGCGGGCACGCTCACTGCGGCTTCCTGACCAGAAATATCTGCGACCACCTTGTTGGTCGTCGAGACTAGAGAGTAGGTCATCTTCTCGTTGTCGCCTGGATCCGGGTCGTCAACCATCTCGGAGAGGCGAACCTTGATCGGGTTCTCACCGGGAGCCACCTTTATTTCTGACGGCCTCAAAGTCGGCGGAAAGAGCCCGGAGGAGGTGACCGTGATGGGCACGCTCAGATTCGCCAGCAAACCGCGGGGATCCTCAACAGTCTGACCATCAGTCACTTCGAAGTTGACGCTGGTCGAACCGATGAAGAGCGCATCGGGAGTGAACTCGATCATAGTGTCGCTCTTGATAGCCAAGCCCAGGTTCGGATCCTTGGTGTTCCCGCCTGCCCCAGCAACCACCTTGTCGGCACTTGTGAGGCGAGCCTGGTGCGCCTCCCTAGTGATGACCAGTTCCGAAAGGTCAATTGCTGCGGTCTCTCCGCCCTTAACCTCGAGGGGAATCTTGTCGGGATCTAGATACGGCGGGATCTGATTCTTACCAGGGACGATAATAGCAGCCTTAGTCTTCAACTCGTCGACATCAGTCACCTCGTATAGGAGCACCTGCCGGTCGTCGGCGAGCGGAACGATTACTTTCCCGTCCTCGACGCGCGCTGGCGAGGGAACAGAAATCTTGAGATCCTCGACTCTGCCATCAAGATCTTCGTCATTGACCAGCACATCGACCGTGACCTCGGTCAGCCCTTTTGTTGCGGATGCCGCTACGTAGTCGTCCCTGGCCACAGGTGGTAGCAGAGGGGCGTCTGGGTCAACAGTTAGTGTCAAGACTCCCGTAACGGGTGCGCCTCCACCATCGGTGATGTCGTAGTAGAATTGATAGATTCCCGCTTCGGCGGGCGCGCTCAAGCCAATCTTCTGGCCAACAATCTTTGTTTCCGTGATTGGTTTTCCGTCAACCGGCTTGACTGAATCAGCGACTATCGATATCTCGTCGCCGTCAGGATCCACGTCATTCTTGGTTACGGGTATCTCAAGCTTCTTGTTGGGACGAGTCGTAACGTTGTCGGCCACCGCCACGGGGGATTGATTCTGCCCGGGGGCAGGAATGATCCCCACTCGGACGCTCGACTGGCCTGTGGCGCCGAAGCGGTCCTTGACTACGTAGTCAAACATGTCAGTACCGACGGATTCACGTCCAGCCTTGTACCAGAGGTATCCGCCTTCGACTTCTACGGCACCAAGCAAGGGCTTTTTGTCCCCAACTCCAACGAGCTCTACTGAGTCGCCATCTGGGTCGATACCGTCCAACTTGATGGGGATCCGCACATCCGAACCCGAGAACACCCGTGCTGTCGCAGTGCGGGGCACGGGCTGTCTGTTGCGATCGTCGAAGTCTTGCACGGTGATGGTGGCTTTCGCACTAGCGACATTGCCCTCGGAATCAGCTACGGTGTAGATGAAGCTAGCCTGCCCAGCTTTGTCCCCCGCCTTGAATCTGAGTACATCATCCGACGCGAACACCTCGCCCAGCGCCTTACCTTCACGAGACTCGATCTTTGGCACTAGGTGAATGGTCAAATCAGACGGGGAATAGTCGTTGGCGAGTACGTCAAGAGTGACTATGTCTCCTGCACGGACTATGGTTTCGTCATCTGCAGCAACGGGAGGCTGCAGGTTTGCCCGTAAAGGCATGGGAATCACCAACACGTTGGCAGATGCAGACTTGGTGCCGTTCGAGATGACATATTCAAAGTTCGCCGGCTTTTCAAGGCCAGTGGTGGAGCTCACTCGTAAACGCGCATGATTCAGAACCTCAACAGACAGCCCAGACTTTGGATCAACGGAAACCGACTGAACTGCGAGGATCCCGCCCGCCGGATCAAAGTCGTTCGCCAAAACGTCAACCACGACGGAACCGTTGGCAGGAAGCAGCCCGATGTCGTTTTCTGCGCTCGGTTGTTCGGCGGCCTCTTTCGGATCAAGAACATCGATTCGGACCTTGCCCTTACTGGCGTTGGGCCCGTCGGTAACCGTGTACACGATTTCCCGGCTTCCCGGCTTGGATGCCTTGAAGGCGAAGGTGCCCTTCACAAAATCTGGCTTGACTTCGCAGTCCGGCGGCGGATCACTGACTCCAGAAAGAGAAAGCTCGTCACCATCAGGATCGGTGTCGTTGGCCAGCGGACGAACCTTGATCACTTCGCCGACATTGACCACGACATGATCATTATTCGCCACAGGTGGATGGTTCGAGGCCCCTGCACTAACCTGCACACGCAGTTCCTCGGTCATGGAGTCGCGCCCATCAGAAACAGTTACCGACAGAGTTCTGTTTCCCGGACCCGCTGTGCCCAGATCCCTGACTTGCACATACCCGTCCGGACGGTAGGTCACGGCCAGGCCGGCGTCACCAACACCGTTCTCCAGGTAGAACGGATCTCCATCAGGATCAACCCAGTCAGCCAGCACTGCGTACTGCGTTGTTGCTCGCTCAGCGAGGTGAATCGTGTTTCGGCGACGCAGCTCCGGGGCACCGTTGGTGTCTTGCCCGCGAACCGTAACCTTAACCGTGGCCTTATTACTGAGGTCCTTGCCGTCGTAGGCTTGATAGGTGAAACTGAACGAGCCTCGCTTGTCTGCGGGCACGTTTACAGCCACCGCTCTACCGTCTCTTGCTGGCGCGACAGTGACGTCCTTTGGCAGTTCATTGAGCTTGACGGTTAGCACGTCTCCGTCAATATCAATGTCGTTCAGCAGCACTGGAAGCGTCGCTGCGTTGCCTGCCCTAACTCCGAACTCATCGTCGACTGCCTCAGGCGGGTGTTGGGCGTCTGGATCGTTGAGCACTTGGGTCGCGTCGATTTCATCAGTCTCTTCAGTTGACTTCTTCTTCCGCTCCTCGATCTGAGTCTTTACAACATCCCAGTTATCGACGCGCAGCATTGACTCTTCCGGCAAATACACAGCTCCCGTGGCTACGTCGTTCAGAACCACGAATTTCCGGTTGACTCGGAAGACAAGCGTCTTGTTCTTAGCAAGGTCGGGATATGTCTCTTGCACATTTTGTTGCTCGTCATCACACTCTCGAACATACGCACCAGAGCCGCCCCATGCCCCGTAGGCGCAGTCGTCCAGTTGAACTGGAGCTGCTGGATAGCCAGACCCGTTGGCCTCTTTCGTCTGAACATTACCGCCCTTAACAGGAACCTTCAGCAGCGCCTTGGCCGTCGCTAGATACACGTCTTTTCCGGACTTCGAAGGCAGTTGTAATACAGTTTGATCGTCAACCTCGATCTCAGCTTTTCCATCTTGACTAAACAGGCGCCCAGAGGCAGGGTCAAGCGCGACAAGTTTGTTTCCGACGGCAGTGAACTGGGTATCCGAGTTGACCTCATGCCCTAGTGACTTGGAGTCGCCAACAGAGAAGGTGGCACCATCGGTGTTCACAGTCTTGACGCTTCCGTCTGAGGCGATCACGAACCCAAGCCCCGTTGCAGATACCAAGACTCTGGGCGACTCAATCTCAGTAAGTAACGGCTCGCCCGCAGTAGTAAACGATGCCAACCCTTCGGTTGTGGTAGCCCATACTGATCCCTCTTCCGCATCAGCGATGAGCACAAGGTCCCCGCCATGCGATGACTCAAGACCTCCGGCGGTAGCTTCTCCCAAGAGAGCGACCATTGCAGTATCGATCGGTTGCAGCTTGTCTGGGCTGGAAAGGACAACATTCCCGCCGAACTGTGATACGTCGAAGGTGGAGTTGGAAGCACGGAGTCCGCCATCGAGAGTGCGGGCCTGCACATTCAGATGCCCGACCAAACGCTGGCTGGCGTTGGTTACCCAAACCCCCCCATCGTTGAGATCTACCTCTGCAGCAGGAACGCCTTGGTGCAGGGAGGCCGCCAAAGCTAAGCCGCCAACCACTGCGATGGCGAGACCCGATTCGATTCGACTCCTGGTAACTATCGCCATTGCGCCCCCTCTGTGAGATATTCAGGCCACATTAAACCACATGTATTAACACCTCGAACAATTGCGCTCACAACTCTTGACGGATGTAAGATTCTCATTGCGCAGCGCATAATAAGCTTTCTTTAGGTTGCGGATCGGAGGTTGATACCAAAGCCACGCAACACTTCCTGATAGCTAGCGCAAGACCGACAAACCCCATGCGCGAGAAATGAGGCAATGGGTAAACCATGTTGCCAGCACCGAATACGGACTTCTCATGAGCAAGTAGCGAGCGTCTATTAGGGGCAGTCTCGGCACCGGATTTACCCAATGAAAGCCTGCTGGCGCCGGACAATCGTTTGGAGAAATACGCTAACACTGGTAAGGATTCCCTTACCACTTTGGCACGAGGATTCTTACCATGCTGACGAGGCCCACGAAATACGATCTCACCTTTGGCGCTGTGCGGTGGCCGACCCGATGAGGAGTAGTAGTCGCCGGCGAGCCAACGTTGGGTGCTTGGAGAGAGGATCCCCACGAGTACCAGAATCGAACATATCATCGGCAGCACGGCTAAGCCCGGAGCCAGCGGGTAGATGAGCATCCCAAGAATCGATTCAACGATCCACGAGCCCACCGCACTAGATGCGGCAAGAATCAGAAGGACTCTAACTAGGGTGCTATGGCGTGGGTTTGCACGAGCTATCCCCCATGACAGGAAGGCACAAAGGCCGAGGCGAACGACCCCCGATACCCAGGTAAAACCAGAAACCAGGAATTCACCCATCTCCATCCCCGAGCCTCCCTGCATCTCCAGCGCCAGGAAAGGGAGCTGCCAGAAACCTCCCAAAGCGAGAAACGCAAACAGGGATATGCCCACGACGAGCAGAGATACAGCCTCGGGCCTGCGGGAGACTTCGGCGACCGGTCGACCGGACGCGACGAAAGCAGCAGCTGTGTAAGCGGCAATAGAGGTGATAATTAGCGCGCTCCACGTAACTGATGGACCGTCGATCAGAAAGTAGCTGGCAGCGTCTGACTGCCCAAGTCCCAACGCGAGTGAAGCCCAACCACCGAAGGCGATCGAAAAAACGAACACAGCCTGAGCCCATGCAACCGCGCTTGGTAGGCCTCTTCGGACTCTAAGGTAGCCCAGAGTCCCAAGCCCCACCAGCAAGAGTATCTGGAGCGTGCCTGACAGCGTGAACGAGATATATAGGTCTCTACCCAAAAACATCTCGTTGCTCGGCCAATACCAAACCACAGGTGCCGTTGTGACTACGGCCAATAGGCCTCCGACGCACTGGAGAATGAGATAAAAACCGCTTGAACTTGGCAGAGATGCGCTGTCTGGCTGGCTCTGGTTCTCCACTCCCTCGCCGTTTTCACCCAACTCCAGGATGAGTCTGGTACTCCCATGCTGACCGTTCACTGCGCCTCCAACCTTAGCCTCCAGCACAGTATTGTCTATGTCCTCTAGACCAGCAATGGGTTGCCCACCCCAGTGGCGCGAGGAGGAAACGCGGTGGCGGCGTTGAAACAGGAATGATTGAGAGAAAGCACTAGAAGCCCTACGCAAGCGCTACTCGAATTGCTGCGAGGGCGCCGACAAATCGGCCCTATTCAGCCAGCTGCGTCGGCTTGCTCGAAACCTGAGAAGCCACAGCGTTTGTTCCCGCAGATTCGCTTCGGCGTAAGACCGAGAGGCACTAGCTGCTCACCCACCCAGACACGAATGTGTGGAGGTCTTTCTCAAACGTTCACTCGTCCAACTCATAGTTAGCTGAGAACTTGTCGCCCGGGACAATCCACTCTGCCCCGTCGTGGCTAACGACGTAGTCTCCTTCTCGAGCGGTTACGTCACCTTCGCTACTGTGTATGACTTCGCCGGCGGTGGCTGACCTGGCTTTGACCGTCCCTACTCGGGAATACAGTTCGCCGGAGACGTGTTCATAGGTGGCCTGGAAGCTCTCATCGGTGATCGTC
>PDWJ01004069.1_pt1 | contig 13272 bp, 14 predicted proteins | sample 1430881 | NCBI WGS metagenome assembly PDWJ01 (sample SAMN01162460, study PRJNA174530) | Oral metagenome, whole genome shotgun sequencing project. | biome: Marine environment; feature: Marine mammal; material: Swab sample of the gingival sulcus; isolation source: swab sample of gingival sulcus... | reverse complement strand
TTGGTAGGTGGAGATACGAGTTCGTCACTTACAGGATTTGCGATAAGTATCACTGCGTTGGGAGAGGCAAAAGAGGAAGAACTTTGCTATCGCGAGGGGGCGAAAGAAAACGATTTAATCTGTGTGTCGGGCGATTTGGGTGCGGCATATGCCGGATTGCAACTTTTGGAGCGAGAAAAGGCTTTGTTTGAAAAAGAAGGTGTGCAGCCTGATTTAGACGGTCGTGACTATATTTTGGAACGGCAATTGAAACCCCAAGCGCGTTTGGATATAACAAAATTGTTGAAAAAGTTAAGTTTAAAACCAACTTCAATGATTGATATTTCTGACGGACTTGCAAGTGAGATGCTTCATATTTGCAAATCGTCAAAAGTGGGCTGCGTATTGTATGAGGAAAAAATTCCTATTGATTACGCTACTTACAATATGGCTGAGGAATTGAATATCAATGCAACAACTTGTGCTCTGAATGGGGGAGAGGATTATGAATTGCTTTTTACTTTGCCTTTGGAAGCTCACAAAATAATTCAAAAAATACCGCAAATCCATTTGGTGGGACATATTTCGGCAGAAGAAAAAGGAAAAATCCTGCAAACACGAGGTGGGGATATGGCAGAATTGAAAGCGCAAGGTTGGACTGTGGCATAAATGAAGAAAGGCAGCCCGAACGAACTGCCTTAAAACTAACCTAAATCTTACTAACTATGAAAAAACTTTTACACTACAAAGATATATTGATAAATTGTTAAGTGGTGTTAATTAGGCGTTAAAGTAAGTTAAAGCGTTTTAAGGCACAGGATCATAACCACTTCCTCCCCAAGGATGGCAAGAGAGTAAGCGCTTAATTGCCAGACAACTACCTTTGAAAATGCCGTGTTTTTGTAAGGCTTGAATTGCGTAGGTAGAGCAAGTCGGAACGTAGCGACAAGACGACGGAGTCAGTGGAGAAATAAACCGCTGATAAAAACGAATCGGTAAAATGGCTATTTTAACGAGTAATTTCATAAGCGTTTTTTCAATTCTGTGATTGTGGCTTCAACTGCTTCAGAAATAATAGTGTAAGGCAATATTTCTTCCGAGATATAGACCAATGCAATACGCAGTGTTGTCTCATTTTCGGGAAGAAAGTCATACAGTTGCTGTTTTTGTTTCCGATACGCTTCGCGCGTTCGTCTTTTAAGCAAGTTTCTGTCAACTGCTTTCTTAATTTTTCGCTTTGGAATGCTTATTAGTATTTGCGCCTTGGTTGTTTCCTTATCCTCGCCGCTATTTTTATACAATACCCGAAAAGGAAAGCAAGTAAAACTGTTCTCTTTGGATTGGAAAAGTGCGTCAATGTGTCGCTTTTTTCGCAGCCGTTCTTCTTTTTTGAACGTATAGCGAGGGGTACACATATGTTATTTATTTGTTCTTTTCGTTTTCTCGTTGAATGTATTGCTCCAAAGCCATTGTCATAGAGGGGGCTTTGGGTTGAGGCGCTTGAATGTCAAGGCGTAATCCAGCTTTTTTTACTGCCTCGGCAGTCGCCGTTCCAAAAGAGGCAATTCGTGTGCTATTTTGTTCAAAATCAGGAAAGTTCTCAAGTAAAGAAGTAATTCCTGAAGGGCTGTAGAATACCAAAATATCGTATTTTAAATCTCGTAAATCCGAAAGATCGCTACTTACCGTACGGTACAGAATTGCTTTTTTATACTTTAACTTGTTTTTATCCAGGAAGTTAGGGATGTCTTCTTTGTGGATGTCAGACAAAGGCAAAAGGAAGTTGTCCGCTTTGTGCTTTTTGAAAGAAGATAACAAATCTTCGATAGAACGCTGTCCGTGGAAGATTTTACGCTTGCGATACTGCGTGTATTTTTGCAAATAAAGAGCCACCGACTCTGAGGTGCAAAAGTATTTTGTAGTTGCAGGTACAGTGTAGCGCATTTGTTCTGCAATTCGGAAATAATGGTCTATTGCCGTGCGGCTGTTAAAAATGACAGACTGAAAATTTGCCAAACTTATTTTTTGCTTTCTAAAATCTTGTGCATCAACACCTTTTACCTCTATAAAAGAGCGAAAATCTATTTGAACATTGTTGTCTTTTGCGAGGTCAAAAAAAGGTGATTTATCCGTCTTTGGTTGGGGTTGCGAAACCAAAATATTCTTTATTTTCAAAGCTAAATGATGTTTAGTTGTTGTTCATCAAATATCCTGCCAAAAGTGCCATATAGACGGGGGGCAGGATTTCAAGGGTGCAAAGGTACAAAAAACTGTGAGAAAAGGAAAATTTTCTGACACGGAGTAATTTGTAAACGAAAAACGTTTGTGCCAATATTTTGAGAATAAATATTAGGAGGGCAGTGCCGAGTATGATTGGGTAAGTTTTGCTTGTGAGGAATAATGAAACAAAAAGAATGGGGAAAAGTAACAGACCCATTTGTTTGTTAAACGAACGAATTGTCCTGTGGTGATTTTTCGACAGGGTAAAATCTTGGACAAAATAGCCCGTGAGAAAAATGAGTACGCTTCGTATAGCAATGTAGCCAATGAGAATACCTGCCGTATAAAGCCCGATTTGCCAATTGGGAAGATGGAAGAAATCTTTAATGAAAAAATAACTTAACGAAAAACTTACTACAAAAGCGAGAAGGTGTTGTAAGACATTTACGACAGGAGTGTCGTGAATGCTCTCTTGTTCAGGTGATTGGAAGAAATACGATAAAAACTGTGGTTTGGTGGGGATTTTTTTGATTTGTAAGTAGCAAGTAAAGAGAAGGAGACTAGCGAGGGAAACAGCCCCAATAAAAATCATATCGTTCGAAGAAGGAGGTAAGTCTCTGCCCTCAAGTCCCTTTCGTTCGTGCGCTATCACAGAAACTACATTGTTCTTTTGTAACTTCTTTTTGGGGTACGCAATTACCGTTTGTATCTGTATGCTGTCTTGCTCTTTTGGCATTGCGCAAAAGTACAATTTTTTGGAATTTATGCAATAATTGTTGTTTTTCCCTTCTTGCTTTTGATTAACCTTGTAGGGCTTTTGCTATTTGCATATTGGATTGGAGCAACTTTATTCTACAAGATTTTAATCTTAAAATAGTTCCCTGCTTTTACACGAATGCGAACCACGCTACCAAATGTGATTTCGAGGCGGAAAACTTTTGCGGGGTCGGCTTCGAGCAAGTGTGAAAGTAAAGCAACAATCACGCCTGCGTGCGCCACTACGGCAATTTTTTCTTCGTCATTGTGTAGGATTTGCTCCCAAAATGGAACGATACGTTTTTTCAAGTCTGTAAAGTTTTCTCCGCCGTGTTCTTTAAAGTTCAGTACATTTTCTCCCCATTTCTTTTGCAGTTCGGTGGGGATTTCTTCCCAAGGAACACCTTCCCAATCTCCAAAACTCACTTCGCGAATGGCATCATTAAGGACGATTTCGTGCTTGGGGAACAACTTTTTAGCCAGCTTTGTACAACGTACCAAAGGACTGGAATAACAGGAGTCAGGGGAAAATCCGTCTAACTTTGAGAGTACTTTTTCTGCTGTCTGCTCCAAGACATCATCTGCCACGTCAATATCAGACGCACCATAGCAAATGCTGTGCCCGACAACGGTTTTCGGATGTCTGATAAAATAAATTTCCTTGTCAAAAAGATTGTCGTAAAACGTACTCATACTTGCTTTTCTTTGTTGCTTCAAAGATAGAAAAGTTTTTTAGAATTTTTGTTTTTGTAAAAAAGGCTAAACAACAGCCAATAACAAAACAGGCTGCCTAAAAGACAGCCCATTTTGTCATAATTCATATCTGATAGTTTTTCATCTACCTAATTTTCTTTTAGTTCAATAAAACTTTCCGTATAGGTGTCATACATTTTTACTTTTGTATCATCTTTGAGTCTTCGTATCTTATAAGATATAGGTACAGAAGTTTCTGCTAAATTTTGAGCATTAGGCATCTGTACAAATTTCTTGAAACTCTCATAACTATCTACTTGTCCACCTAACTCTACAGGACCTCCATTAATCATAAACCGTATTTTGTTTTCGCTAAACAGGCTTTTAAGTTCCTTTACATATTCTGCATAGGAATCAGAATATCCAAGAATATTTATCAATGAAGCCTTCATCATTTTTTTAATGTACCTTGCAGACTTCTGGGTTTCTATCAAAACATACCCGATACGCCCATAAGCAACATTACTTACATAGACCGGTTCATATTCGCCCACAGTTTTGGGGTCAATTGCTTCTTTAACCCACTTGGAATACTGCGCATCAACAGAAGCATTGTAAAGAGAGTGCTTGAATGAAACCATTACATACTTTCTTTTCAAATTACTGCTCACTTTTTTTGTATAGCCAAATTTTGTCTTTAGAATATTCTCCAATGTTTGGCTATCCGTATGAATATTGAGTATTTGCTTGCAACCTTCTATGGTACTTATACTGCTACTTTCATGATGGTAAACAGCGGGAGTAAACTCATAATCAATTTTATCTCTTTCGTTAAACACAATTACACTTATAGTTGGCTCAACTATTCTTTTAGTAGGTTTTATAGTTGTATTCACATCGAAAGAATTGTAGTTTACCTTTTTGTTTCCGTTCAATGTAACAAAGAACGGAATGGGAGTGATTTTATCCACATTTTTAATGCTAACCGGCTCATACTTTCCTTTCATAAAAGCGCCCCCTTTTAGGATACTTCCCGGGAAAAGGACGTTATTGTTTGTCGGCGTGGCAACCAAGATAGGGGCTATTTCATAAGGCTTTTCTACAGTTGTCACATATTCATACATATCCATTTTTATAAAGGGGTCGTAAACAAATTCTCCCGTTTTTTTAGAACCTAAAGTTTTTGGGGCAGTTTTTGTAAAAAACACCGGAAGTAAACTTTCTATGATTGGCTTTGGGGATTCCACTTCGTTATCGTCATTACAAGAGAAGAGTACGAATCCTAGCGTCGTAGCAAATAAAATTGTTACTTTCTTTATTGCTTGTTTCATAACAAATGCCACTCAATATAGTTTTTAGTTATCTTTTTTCTCAATAAAACTTTCCGTATAGGTGTCATATACCTCCACTTCTGTATTGTCTTTAAGTCTTCGTATCTTATAAGATACAGGTACGGAAGTTTTTACCAAATTTTCAGCATTAGGCATTTGTACAAACTTCTTGAAACTTTCGTAACTATCTACTTTCCCGCCTAATTCTACAGGACCTCCATTAATCATTACTTTTACTTTATGTTGGCTAAATAGGCTTTTGAATTCCTTAACATATTCTGCATTGGCATTGAAATCAACATGTTTTACAGCTACTTTTAAGGATGCTTCTATCATTTCCTTTACTTTTTTTGTTGATTTGTTGGTTTCTACTAAGATATACCCGATACGCCCGTAGTCAACACTGCTTACATAGACAGGCTCGTGTTTTCCCATATCTTTGGTATTTAACTCTCCTTTTATCCATTTGGAATAATGTTTGGGGTCAATAGAAGCATTGTAAAGGGACTGTCTGAATGCAACCATTACATACTTTTTATTTTGGCTATTAGCCTTTTCTTTACTATAATCGAAATTGGCTTTTACAATTCCTCCCAGTATTTTGGCATCTGCGTGAATTTTTAGTATGCGTTTAAAACTTTCTTCAGTACTGATACTGTTACTGTCATATTTGTACACCGTAGGTACGAAATTGTAATCAATTTTATCTTTTTGTTTTGCAACCAAGATATTTATAGCTTGTCTAACTTCACTTAAAATAGGTTTTGCGGTTTTTGCAACCTTGATGTCCCCTTTTAGTGTAATGGATAGGGTGATAGAATCAAAGTCATTTGCCAATACAAGCGGGTCGTATTTGCCTTTCATAAACGAATCTCCTCTTAGGATACTGCCCGGAAATAGGACGTCATTGTTTGCTTGGGTAGCAATCAAAAGAGGTTGTACTGCATAAGATTTTTCTACCGTCGTTAGGTATTCGTACTTGTCTGTTCCCGTAGTCGGATCAGGTACAACATTTCCTGTTTTTTCAGAACTTAAAGTCTTGGGAGGTGTTTCTGTAAATACCACCGTTTCTAAATTTTCGATACCTGTCTTCTCTTTGGGCACTACTTGATTGTTGTCGTCATCATTACAAGATGCTAACACTACTCCCAGTGTAGCCAATAGGAGTGCTGCTTTTTTTATTTGTGTTTTCATAATATTTTGTTTTAATAAATTAATTCAACGTTTTTATATTCTATGATGTTTTTTGTCCCGTTTTTTAGGAATTGTGTAATAGTAATATCTACAGTTTGGGGATAATCGGCAATATCGGCAGGTAGTATTTCTCTTTCTACAGAATCCCTAAAATCATAAAGGGTATTTACGGCAAATTTGTCGTATTTTGTCTGTCCGTCGTATTCTGTTTTGTAGGTATAGGAGGTTGCACTGTTTGTATTGCTTAAATAGTTGTCGTATTTTCTGTCTCCATCATCAATGGAGAATTTCCACCATCTTCTGTGTTTGGAGTGGTGCCAAAAACTAGGAGATTGAGTTTGCTTAGTAGGAAACGCAAAATTTATTTTTACGGCATTAAAGATAAATTCCTTTGTTACGGCATCTCCAACATATTCTTCAGTTTTTGTGTTGTATTTTTGTAAAGTAAAAGACAGTTTGTAAGTTCCTGCTTTTTTCGGCATTATGTATAAGGAAGGAGTCTTTTCGCCCCTTGCAATAGTGAAAAGGTCAATGTCCTTATAGACATATTTTGTAGTCTTACTCCCCGATGAAGAACTATCATAATGTTTACTTCTTATTTGTAAAGCAAAATCGTTATTCAATTGCTGGTGTTTTGTTGCATCATTTCCTACTGGTCTTAGTTTATAGACGATATCCTCGGAAGGATTACTGTCGGTAATATTCTCCACTTTAAGAGCAATATGTTCTTCTACTTGAATGTTGTTGCGATTGTCTGTTACCAAGTTAAAGTTTAACTTCTCCTCAGGGATTTTGGGTTCATTTACAACTACATTGTCATCATTACACGAAAACAGGGCTATTAGTACAATAACAAGACTTAGTTTTTTTATTCTCATAGTGTCTTTTTTTATGTTTTTATTGAATACATAAATCCCCCCCCCCTCAATAATTATGCCAGAATAAAAACGTAAAATATGTTTTAGAATATATTTTTAGCACTGCGTTTTTCAAAAAAAACTAAGCATGGCACATCAATATTATTGGATTCGCAAAATAAAAATACGACAAATAAAAAAACCGCCAATATTTTGACGGTTTTTATTCCCAAATGAATCAAAACTGCAAAGGTTCTCCACTATAAAATTGGAGAATTTTCGTTCGGAATAGGTATTCGTATTTGGCTTGTACCATATTCGATCGAGCATTCGTTAGGTTGGTTAGCGATTCGTTATAGTCGAAGTTGCTGAGCATCCCGAGTTGGAATTTTTCCTCTGCATAGCGAAAACTTTCTTCCAAAGAGGCAACTGTTCTGCGTTGTGCTTCATATTTTTTCACAGCAGCCACAGCGTTGGTGTAAGCCGTTTGCAGTTCTTTGTAGAGCCTGTTTTTTTCAATTTGCCGCTGCAACTGTACGTCTTCAAATTGTATATTGGCATTGCTTACGTTGGTACGTGTTTGAAATTTGGTGAAAATCGGAATATTAAGACTTAGCGACCACGATTTACTCAAATTCAAATCGTATTGGTCAGCAAAAGACTTTCTGCCTGCTTTTACCAAAGTTGCGGTGGCGGGGTCGGTTTTATAATCGTACAACAGGTTGGAATAACCCGAACTGATATTTGCATTCAGCGAAAGCGTTGGAAAATAGCCGGCTCTGGCAATTGCCACATTTTTCTCAGCACTTTCAATACGGTAGTCGTAGGACTTCATACTAGGGCGCTGTGCTATAATTGCTTCGAAGTTTTCCGAATAATTCTTCAAAAGAGGTACATCGTCTATTTCCTTTTCGTTCGGAATTGCGACAGCAAAAGCTTTTTCATTAGGAATGTCAAGGGCTTGGTAAAGGTCTAAATAGGCAAGTGTAAGCCTATTTTCCGCCTCTATAATACCACTTTCTTTTTGTGCAATTTGCGATTGTTGTTCCAATAGGTTGCCTTTGGGTAATTTGCCTGCGTTTACCAGTTCTTTGATGCGTTTTTCCTGTTTTTGCGAGATAGCAAGGTTGTCTTTTGCAATTTGCAATTGCTCTTGTGCATAGAGAATGTTCAGGTAATAAGAGGTAATATTTAAGGCTAAGTTTTCTTTTGCCGTTTCAATGTCTAACAAATCGGCTTGCAGGTCAAGTTTATTCTTCTCAATCTGGTGTTTTTTTTGAAAACCACTGAATAAATTCACTGATGCATTAATTCCATAGTTGATGTTGGAGGAATTTTTGGTGGTGTAGGAGTTGTTTGTATAATCGATATTTCGTCCGTAACCATTGTTCCAAGTGACAGAACCACTTACACTTGGCAATCTGTCGTACCTGGATTGTTTTAGCGTGTTTTTGCTCGCTTGTATATTGTTTTGGTTGCGTAGCAAATTCAAATTATTTTTGTAGGCATAGGCTATACAGTCTTTTAGTGACCATTTTTCTGGTGAATTTTGAGCTAGCGTAGATGTAGTAATAAATGAAAAAAACATACAGAACGCGTAACAATAGAGTTGCTTTATCATTTTCAGTTGAATTATTTGGTTTCTAACTTAATTCCTTCTCCCTTTAATGTAATTATTTGTACTTTTTTATCCTTTGATAAATACTCCCTTAGCTTTGTAATAAAAACACCCAAGTTTCGAGAAGAAATCACTTTCTCCCCACAAATCATTGGTTAATCTTATTTTGCGTCACAAATGTATAAATTTTTTTTGAGAAAATTCGAGAGCGAATAGTTGAAGATGATGAAAGCAATAATTTACTTGTTAAAGGAAAAATAGAAGTTGATGAAAGTTATTTTGGAGCAAAACGAGTAAGAGAAAATCCCTGTTTTTGGAACGCTCAAATGTAACGGTAAGGTATACACACAAATTGTCAAAGATTGTTAATTCTTTGAAATACTGATAATTATAGATCGTCAGACCTCAAAAAAATCTACGATTTACACCGATGGTTTTCGTACTTATGATGGACTTTGCAGACTTTGGTTACAAAAAACATTTCAGAATAAAGCATTCCCATAATGAGTTTGCCCAAGGATAGAATCATATCAACGGAATTGAAAATTTCTGGAGACTGTGTAAAGTCAGATTGACTTGTTTTAAGGGGACACATAAACATGAATTTTATCTCCGTTTAAACGAGTGTGGATGGCGATGCAACAATGGGGGAATAATTTATACATTTGTCCTATTAGAATGATTAGAAATAAACCTCTTAAATTATCTTGAACCTCAGAAAAAAAACATTACGATGCAACAAATCAAAAAAATAATTTATGTCAGCCTAATGATCATTTTAGGACTGTCAAGTTGTGAGGCAAAAAAAACAGAATTTATTTATATGAAAGACGGGAAAAACCACAAGGCTAATATTGTCTGTAATTTTATTTCAAAAGATGGGAATATTCAATCGGAATACATTAATGAAGTAAAATTCGGATATTTGGATTCTATCTCCTTCCCTAGTGGAGATCCCGATAATATGGTTTCTCACATATCATACAGGACGTTAAATTTCAAAAAAGAAATAAGCACATATTCGCCCGAATATTATGCTATTTTTGCTATTCATCACATTCATAAGGCAATAAATTACTACAATACCTTGTTTGATGATAAAATAGATTTTAATTCTCAAAGTGCTTATAGAAATATTCAAATAATTTTTAGTGATATTGATTTACTAACCACTCCTAAAGTTTACGCTTTCCAGAGAAATGAGCCCCCTGCACCATCTCTACTTTATCACGAAATAGGACATAGAGCATTTTGGTTTGTCCAAGATAAAAAAGGGCTGGGTATAAAATTTAATGGATTGACAGTGGTGCATATGGGATTGTTGGAATATTTTAATATGTCTTTGAATAATTGTCCCGTAGAGGCAGAGGAATCAAGAAAATACCCAGGTTTATTCCGTAGAGATGCCCGTTTGACGTATAAGTATCCTATGGATAGTACTTACAATCTAAGGTACACTTTTAAAAATTTAGAAAAAGCTTATAGACAAGAATTAAAAAATCCTAACAGTAATATCTCTAAATATTTGTCGGTATGTTACAATACCTACAATAACTATATTCTAGATAATTATCAAGATAATCACTATGGAGGAATGGTCTTAGCGAGTACTTTGTGGCGAGTTAGAGAAAAAATAGGGCAAAAAAAAACAGACAAATTAGTTGCTCAAACAATCTTATCCCTGAATCAATTTATGGATATGAGAAAAGATTATTACAAAGGAAAAATGAATGCTTTGCCCAAAGCCATAGAGTGGTGTGATGTATATTATGGATTAATTGAAAAGGATATAGAGTATTTCGGAGGGGAAGATGCTAATATCATTAAAACTGAATTTTCAAAAACAGGATACCCCATTGAAAAAATAAAGTTATAAAAAACATATCGAATATGAATATTCAAATAAGACCAGTAGGATTCGTTGTAAATGAAAGGATAGAAAAATCTGATTGCAATTGGAGTTCTATCGAATCAAGAATCGAACTGACTTCTGAATTTAATTCTGATGCTTTTGAGGGAATAGAATTATTCTCCCATCTTGAAATTTTATTCTATTTTCACAAGTCCGAGAAAGAATTCATCGGTTCTGAACCTCCAAGAGGAAATACTAAATATCCCAAAGTTGGAATTTTTGCACAACGCAAAAAAGATAGACCTAATCACATCGGAGCCACAATAGTAAATCTGATTAGAAAAGAAGACAAAAGCTTAATTGTTTCAAATCTGGATGCGATAAACGGAACACCTATTTTGGATATCAAACCTATATTTAAGGAATATTTACCCAAAGGAGAAATATTGCAACCAAAATGGACTGAGGAATTAATGAAAAACTATTGGTAATTACCGATAAATAAGTTTAACTTCTTACTTTCACTAATTTGTCTCCTTGCTGCACCAAACTTCCGAATACCTCCACAGGCATTGTGTGTTCAGCCAAGACAGCCTGCACCCCCTCAACGGCTTCGGGTGCTACCGCCAGCATCAAACCACCACTGGTTTGAGGATCACAAAGGATAAGTTTGTCCTCCTCGTTGTGTAATTGAACCTTCTGTCCGTAACTCGCCCAGTTTCGATGCGTACCGCCGGGGACACACCCCTGTGCCAAATAATCTTGCACTTTGGGAAGTAACGGTATTTTCGCCAAGTTAATTTCGGCAGACAAACCACTTCCCTCACACATCTCTACCAAATGCCCAAGCAAACCGAATCCTGTAACGTCTGTCATCGCTTTTACACCCTCTATTTTTGCCAATTTCGCACCTATTTTATTGAGTTGCATCATTGTCTTAGAAGCAATATCTGCATCTTCCTCTTTGAGTTTTCCCTGTTTTTGTGCCGTACTCAAAATCCCCACACCCAAGGGTTTGGTTAAAAGCAATTGGCAACCTTCCTCAGCTGTATCGTTACGCTTTAAGTTAGTAATTTCTACTCGCCCTGTTACTGCCAAGCCGAATATTGGCTCGGGACTGTCAATACTATGTCCGCCTGCGAGCGGTATTCCTACTTCAGCACAGACGCTACGCCCACCTTCCAAAACTTGCTGTGCCACTTCGGGTGCCAATTTATCCAACGGCCAACCAAGAATCGCAATCGCCATCAAGGGGTTTCCTCCCATTGCATAGACGTCACTGATTGCATTGGCAGCCGCAATACGCCCAAACGAAAAAGCATCATCGACAATAGGCATAAAAAAGTCTGTAGTGCTTATAATTGCCGAGCCATCGCCTAAGTCATAAACTGCCGCATCATCACGGCTATCATTTCCTACCAAAAGGTTCGGATGGTTTCCCTGCCCCAATTCGGATTTCAAAATTGTACTCAACACTTGTGGCGAAATCTTGCAACCGCAACCCGCTCCGTGACTGTACTGTGTCAGTTTTATTTTTTCCATTTTTTCAAATTCTAATAATTAAGTAATGCTTGTGCATTTTTGATGGCATCTACATTCGGTAAGGAAACTCTCACAACTTTGTCTTTGTTCCGTTTTTCTACACCGTGTTGATACATTTTATCGTAATAGTTGAGAGCAATCATTGCCACCTCAAAATAATTTTGCTCTTCTAAAGCCGCCAACGCCGCCTGTGCATTTTGTCCGCCCAAGCGTTTTTCAATGCAGCGAATCGACTTTGCTAAGCCCTCTTTGTCATATTTTCCATAATCCACGACCAGATGCTTCGCTCGCTCCTCTTTGCAAATATCCAGAAAATACAAGATTTGTTCACGCATTTGCTCATAAAGCGACTGTGGTAATTGCACGCAACCAATTCTTGCACTTTCGTCCTCCACCCAAATAGGTTTTGACAAATCCAAATGTCGCCATTGGTCAAAAAGGATATTCTCAAAATGTTCTGAACTCGGCTGTGGCAATTCCCCCAACGAGCCAAACGCAGAGCCTTTGTGATGTGCCAAACCCTCCAAATCAACAACTTGCTCCCCCATCTTTTGTAATTCTTTGAGAACATAGGTTTTTCCGCTTCCCGTAAAGCCTCCCAAAACTTTCAATTGCAAGGGTTGGGCAAAAAAATCCAACACGTGATTCCGAAATGCTTTGTATCCACCCTCAATGACGTAGACTTCTGTAAATCCATTATCGTGTAAATGCTGCGCAAAAGATTGGCTACGCATACCGCCCCGCCAACAATGCACGACAATCGCTCCGCCATTTGCAACTTTTGCACTTTGCGCTAAAAAATCTTGCAATTTAGGCGTTACAAACTCATAGCCTAAAGCAACAGCCTTCTCTTTGGATTGTTTTTTGTACACTGTACCGACCTTTGCCCTTTCGTCATCGGAAAACAAAGGAATATTCACCGCACCAGAAATGTGTCCCTTAGCATATTCACCTGGTGAACGTACATCTATAAGTGGCGGCAAAACCTCTCGTTTGTAATACTCTTTTACTGTTATTCTTGACAACATAGTTTGCAAAGATACAGAAATTGAGATGTCAATAATATGTCTCGCTTTCATAAATTGTATTTAGGCTTTGTTTAGTACGAAAAATAAAGATACTTTTGCGGCGAAATTTAAACTCAAAACGCTATGGCATTTATTACAAAAGAGAAACTTTTCTCCAGAGATTGGCTTGAAGCCTACTCATTCCTAATTTTGGGAAGTATTA
>PDWJ01013885.1_pt1 | contig 13278 bp, 10 predicted proteins | sample 1430881 | NCBI WGS metagenome assembly PDWJ01 (sample SAMN01162460, study PRJNA174530) | Oral metagenome, whole genome shotgun sequencing project. | biome: Marine environment; feature: Marine mammal; material: Swab sample of the gingival sulcus; isolation source: swab sample of gingival sulcus... | reverse complement strand
CCCATGCGCCAGAAATTGTCGTCGGTGGCGATGCGGATGATGCGATCTTCCGGCACGCCGACCTTCTTCCAGATCTCGAACGCCTCTTCGTCGGTATGGTAAACCGTGGTCAGCAGGCGGGAGGCGTCGATGCCAAATTCTTTCGTTACCAGTTCCCAGGCGAAGGGGATGGCGTCGGCTTTGAAGTAATCGCCAAAGCTGAAATTGCCCAGCATTTCAAAGAAAGTATGGTGGCGCGCGGTGTAGCCGACATTGTCAAGGTCGTTATGTTTGCCCCCGGCGCGCACGCATTTTTGGCTGGAGGTCGCACGGACGTAATCGCGTTTTTCCACCCCGGTGAAGCAGTTCTTGAACTGCACCATGCCGGAATTGGTAAACATCAGCGTCGGGTCGTTGCGCGGCACAAGCGGCGAACTCTCGACCACGGTATGGCCGTTTTTCTCAAAATAGCTCAGGAAGGTCGAGCGGATATCGTTCAGGCTGGACATGGCGTCTTTCCGGGCAGTTTTCTGGCGTTCCTGTCCATGTATGTCGCCGGGAGCGCGCTGTCCATAAGGAAGGGCCGCAGATTGCGCCGCGACCCCGGTTTTTCTGCCGCAAAGCCGGTTTAGCGACGGTCAGTCGAGCAATTCGTCGCCATCATCCTTGGCATCCGTAGCGGCCTCGCCGGGCGGCATGTCGAAATCCAGCCCGTGTGCGGCGCGAATTTTATCCTCGATTTCCAGCGCCATATGGCTGTTTTCCCGCAAAAACGTCTTGGCATTCTCCCGCCCCTGCCCAATGCGTTCATCGCCATAGGAAAACCAGGCGCCGGACTTGGCCACCACCCCCGCCTTCACGCCAAGGTCCAGCAATTCGCCCATCTTGGAGATGCCTTCGCCATACATGATGTCGAATTCGACCTGTTTAAACGGCGGCGCGACCTTGTTTTTAACCACTTTCACGCGGGTTGCATTGCCGACAATCTCATCGCGGTCCTTGATCGCACCAATGCGGCGAATGTCGAGGCGGACGGAGGAATAGAATTTCAGTGCATTGCCGCCCGTGGTGGTTTCCGGGCTGCCGAACATGACTCCGATCTTCATCCGAATTTGGTTAATGAAGATCACCATGCAGTTGGAGCGGGCAATTGAGCCGGTCAGCTTGCGCATCGCCTGACTCATCAGGCGCGCGTGGACGCCGACCGAACTATCGCCCATATCCCCTTCAAGCTCGGATTTCGGCGTAAGCGCCGCGACCGAATCGACCACGACCATATTGACCGCGCCGGACCGCACCAGCGTATCGACAATTTCCAGCGCCTGTTCGCCGGTATCCGGCTGCGAGATCAGCAATTCGTCGAGATCCACGCCAAGTCTTTTCGCATATTGCGGGTCCAGCGCGTGTTCCGCGTCCACAAAGGCGCAAACCCCGCCCTTTTTCTGCTCTTCCGCCACGCAATGCAGGGTTAACGTCGTTTTACCGGAGCTTTCCGGGCCATAAATCTCAATGATACGCCCTTTGGGCAGACCGCCAATGCCAAGCGCGATATCCAGCCCCAGCGAACCTGTCGATGTCGCCTCGATCTCCGCCACCGGCGAATCGGCGCCAAGCTTCATGATTGAGCCCTTGCCGAACTGCCGTTCGATCTGTGCCAATGCGCTGTCCAGCGCCTTTTTCTTTTCGCTATCGCGTTTTTTATCCATATCGAACAACCCTGCCGTAGCCATATTCTGCTTCCTTATCTCACAGCCGCAAACCCGCGGCAATGCGCTCAGTGTTCTCACCTTGTTCCTTAATGAATACAAAACAAGAACAATTCAAGAAAAATCTCCATCTCTGATTACGCGCGATTGGTTAAGAACAGGTTAACTCAAGCAAATTTCCTGCATTTTCCGCGTTTTTCTTTTTTAATACCTCATATTTAGCCAACCCCATCACGCGTCATCCAGTTGTTCACCGACCACTTCCAGCAATTCCGCAAGCGAAAACGGCTTTTTCAAAAACACCGAATTGGGGATTCGGCTTTGTTGTTCGGCAACGGCTTCCCTGGCATAGCCCGACATGAAAATGACGTTCACTTCCGGCCTGGTTTCCAGCGCGATTTCCACCCAGCTGGGTCCGTCCATTTCTGGCAAAACGATGTCGGAAATGAACAAATCCACCTCCGCCTCTTCGCGATCCAGAATTTCCAACGCCTCCTCGGCGCTTTCCGCTTCCAGGACACGATAGCCTTTCAGGTTCAGCACGCGCGAGGCAAATACCCGCACCGGGGCTTCATCTTCGACCAACAGCACGCAGGGCGGGGGCAGGTCTGGATCAAGTGCGGAGGGCGGGTCGAGGGTCGGTTTGACCGCTGGGGTTTCCATCGACTGGCTTACATTGTCATCAGAAGAGCCGCCCTTGTTTTCCGACAGCGCCGCCGCGGCACCCGCATGGTAAACCGGGAAATACAGAGAAAAGACCGTGCCGTGTCCGAGCTTCGAATCCACGAACACATAGCCACCGGATTGTTTCATGAAACCGTAGATCATCGACAGGCCCAGCCCGGTACCGCGCCCGACGCCTTTGGTCGTGTAAAACGGGTCGAAGATTCGCTTCAGGCTTTCCGGCTTGATGCCGGTTCCGGTATCCGCCACCTGAACGCAGACATATTCCCCCGGAGGCACAGCAACGCGGTCGCGCACCAAGCCGGTAGACAGGTGGTTGTCTCCGAAGGAAATGGTCACGGTGCCCCCGGAAGGCATGGCGTCGCGTGCGTTAACCACAAGATTCACAAGCGCCTGTTCCAAAAGGGTTTTGTCCGCGATCACATCCGGCAAATCCTCTTCGACTTGCAGTTCAATGGACACTTTCTCTCCGACCAGACGATTCATCATCTGGATCAGATCCTGCACCACGTCCGGCAGGTAAAGCGCTTCCGGGGTGAGCTTTGCCTTGCGCGAAAAGGCCAGAAGTTTTGAGACCAGCGAGGCGGCTCGATTGGTGTTTTGCGCGATTTGCGACAGGTCAGCGAAATCCGGGTCGCTTTCGTCGCGCCGAAGCAGGAGCAGGTCACAATGGCCGGAAATCGCGGTTAACAGATTGTTGAAATCATGCGCCACACCGCCGGCAAGCTGGCCCACCGCGTTCATCTTCTGGCTTTGATGAAACTGGTCCTTGAGGGCGTTGATTTCGGTCGCGTCTGCCATGATCGCCAGAAGCGAAGTGCCGCTTTCATCGCGGTAGCGTTCCAGCGAAATCTGCACGAAACGGTCCTCGTTGCGGCTGGCCCGGCCGGTTTCCGGGCGCACCGCCCCCTGACCCCGCCAGGCCGCATCCAGCCAGTCTGCGAGCGGCCGCCCGATCCCTTCGATCAACGCGCTCAGGCGCAACCCGACCGCATCATCGGCGCTTAACAGGTCGCGCGCGCGGTGATTAGCCATGCATATGACCCCGTCCCGGTCAAGGCGCACCAGCGGCACCGGCAGGCTTTCCACCACGCCCCATTCCGCGCTCTCCACCACTTGTCCCTGCGGCACATCGAGCAAATAAACATCCGATTGCCCGTCCCGCCCCTCTTCGGCCACGACCAACACCCGGCGCGGGCCATCCACCGTCAGAACCGACTGCACCTCGCCGGGGCGCATCGGCAGATCGGGAAAAATCCGCTCCAGCGTGGTCTGTCGCCCACCGAGCAGACGGCGCAGGCGGTCGTTCATATAAAGCACGGTCCCGGAAGCGGAAATGCGCATCATCGGCAAGGGAACGGCCTCACCACCCCGCCCTTCGACATCCCGTTCGCCAAGGTCTTCCAGCCGCCACAAAAACAGCCCCTCCCCAACCGGATGCACGTTCAGGCGCAGATGGGCGCGCTGGGTAAACACGTCTTCGCTGGCCGATCCTTTGGCCAAAGCGCGGTTTTGCAGCCGATAGATTTCGGACGCGGGGGCGGCAAAGAGTTGCGACAGCACATCGGTCAGCCGGTCAGGCAAGATCGCGCCCTGGCGCTCCTGAGCCGCCGGGTTGGCATACATTAGCACGCCATCCGGGTCGGCCACAAAACAGGCCCCCGGATCGGCGCACAGGACACGCGCAACCTCCGCAACACGCGCTTCCTCGGAAAAATTCGCCCTTGCCACCAGCAACTTAACCAATACCGCCAAGGCCAGCAGCGTCACCCCCGCCAGCAAAAAAAACAGCGCCAGCGCCGGGTTTGAAATCAGCGCAGCGCCGAGCAGCAACACGGCGCCGAGCGCAACAAATACGCCCAGTCTTGGGGCCAATTCTTCGGCGGCGGCTTCCAATGCACGCATTAGGATTCTCCCGGACACGGTTTGTTCCTGTTTGGCCGGAAAAAGTTAATTCAAGGTTAACACGCACCCATTTTTTCGACCGATTTTGCCAGAAATCTGCGAAATTCGAGAAAAATACAACTAAAAGTTGTTCAATCCCGCCCGCGCGTCAGCAGAGCATAGTAAAATCCGTCGCCACGATCCGAAGGCGTCAGACGTTGTTCCGCCGCCAAATGCCAACCGGGATGGCGGGTGAGAAAAGCGTCGATCCGGGCGCGGTTTTCGACCTCCAGCACGGAACAGGTGACATAAGCCAGCGCGGTATCGCGCCCGGCCAATTGGGCAATCTCATCGAGGATTTTGTCTTGTATTTCCGTAAGTTGCGCCAGGCGTTCGCGGGTCAGCCGCCACTTGGCCTCCGGGCTGCGCGCCCAGGTGCCGGAGCCGGAACAGGGGGCGTCAGCCAGGATCAGGTCAAACCCGCCGCCATCGCCCTTGTGCCAGCGCGGGATCTGCACCCCGGCACGGCGCGCGCGCTCCGGCAAATCACGCATCCGCTCAGGGTTGGCGTCATGCGCCCGCACCCGCGCGCCGCGCGCTGCCAGTGCCAGCGCCTTGCCGCCGCCGCCCGCGCAATAATCCAGCACACGCGCGCCCTTCTCGATCGGCAGCGCGGCGCAAACCGCCTGACTCGAGGCGTCCTGCAACTCGACCAAACCGTCCTGATAAGCGCGGCTTTGCGCGATGCGGCGGGGGTTTTCGGTGACCCGCAGGGCAGTGGAAATGCCCGGCACAGGTTCCGTTGCAACCCCTTGTTCTAACAAGGATTTTGCCGCCGATCCGGGCGAGGTTCTGGCGCTGTTGACCCGCAGATAGCCTTCGCCGGTAAACAGCTCCGCCGGATCGCGCCCCGCCGCGCGCAGAGCGCCCAGCATCAGGCCGCGCCCATCCTCCGCCCCACCAAGCCACGCATAAGAGCGGGCGCAGCGCAGGGCGTCGAAGACGTGATCGCGGATGGCGGCGCGGTCCTTGGAGCCTGCAAAACGGTGCCCCCGCGCCCAGCCGGTCAGCGCCTTTTCCACCGCCTCGCCAGAGCGCCAGCGGTCCAGCACCTCGATCGCCGCCGCGATGCGCGCGCCGGGAGTCATGCTTTAACTTCGCCACGTAAGTGCTTCATTTCACATGCCAATCCTGTAGTTCGGCGCCTCGCGGGTGATCTGCACATCATGCACATGACTCTCCTTCAGACCGGCGCCGGTGATCTTGACGAAGCGCGATTTGGTGCGCATATCAGCCACGGTTGCTGCGCCGGTATAGCCCATCGCCGCCCGCAGGCCGCCAATCAACTGATGGATCACCGCCCCTGCTGAACCTTTATAGGGCACCTGCCCCTCAATCCCCTCGGGCACCAGCTTGTCCGACGCGGCATCCTTCTGGAAATACCGATCCGCCGAGCCGCGCGCCATGGCACCGAGGCTGCCCATGCCGCGGTAGGATTTGAAACTGCGTCCCTGATAGAGGATGACTTCGCCGGGGCTTTCATCGGTGCCCGCGATCATCGACCCCACCATAGCGCAGGACGCCCCCGCCGCGATGGCCTTGGCGAAATCGCCGGAAAACTTGATGCCGCCATCGGCGATGATCGGCACGTCCCCCGCCGCCGCAACACTGTCCATGATCGCGGTGAGCTGGGGCACACCGACACCGGCCACCATGCGTGTCGTGCAGATCGAGCCCGGCCCGATGCCAACCTTGACCGCATCCGCCCCGGCACCGATCAGCGCCTGCACCGCCTCGCCGGTGGCCACATTGCCCGCGACGACCTGCGCGCCGGAAAACTCCCGCTTGATGCGGCGCACCGCCTCCAAAACCCCCGCCGAATGGCCATGCGCCGTGTCCACCACGACCACATCCGCCCCGGCCTCGATCAGCGCCGCCGAACGCTCATAGCCGCTGTCGCCCACCGACGAGGCCGCCGCGACCCGCAACCGGCCGATGTCGTCCTTACAGGCAGTCGGGTTCAGCACCGCCTGCTCCGTGTCCCGCAGGGTCAAAAGCCCGGTCAGCTTGCCCGCACCGTCCACCACCAACAGCTTCTCGATCCGCCGCGCCTTCATCAGGCTCTTGGCCTCTTCAAGGTCCGCCGGCTCGTGCAACATGGCCAGATCCTCGGAGGTCATCATGACGGAAACCGGCGTGTCATCAGACGTCGCAAACCGCATGTCGCGGTTGGTCACGATGCCAACCACGCGCCCCTCGCCATCCACCACCGGAAACCCCGTCACCCGGTAACGCTCCTGCAACGCCTTGGCGTCGGCCAGCGTCTGATCCGCCGTCAGGGTGATCGGGTTATAGACAATGCCACTCTCAAACCGCTTGACCCGACGCACCTGCCGCGCCTGCTCCGCCACGTCGAGGTTCTTGTGGATCACCCCCATACCGCCCGCCTGCGCCATGGCAATCGCCATCCGCGCTTCCGTCACCGTGTCCATGGCGGAACTGAGCAGCGGGATGTTGAGGCTGACAGATTGGGTCAGCCGGGTCGTCGTGTCCGCCGTATTGGGCAACACGTCGCTGGCCGCGGGAACCAGTAATACATCATCAAAGGTGAGTGCCTCGCGAATTTCCATGGGAACCTCCATCAGGTCGAGTTGGGGTCTTCGTTTGGCACTTCCCTGTTTCACGAGGGCGCGCCTTTGGCAAGTAAAAACTGGGGGAAACCCGACAAGGGACCACGCAAAACCGCCCCTTCCCCCGCCGCCCGCCTTGATTTTGATGCAAATTTTTCACGCTTTTGCTCTAAGCCCGCCCCGCCGGACATGCTAAGGACGGGGAACCTATGGTCGCCGCGCCAGCAGAGTGCCCCGTTTTGAGAAAGGCCCGCCGAATGCTCTCACGCACCGCTGTTATCATGTTGAAAATTTTCGGCTTTGTTGCGTTCATGGCGGCGGTTGCACCCGAACTCGGGATAATCCTCTTAATTTCGGTCATCGGAGCCCCCTTGGCCTTTGTCTATTGGGCAATGCCGGGCCTCTTTCTGGCTCTGTTAACCCTGCTCATCATCGGCTACGCCTTTCGGTTCATAGTTAACCTTCTGTTGCCACAACACAGTCCGACGCCCATCCTAACCTCAAAACAGGTTTTGTTCACCTTCTCGGCCTTAACCACCTATATGCTGTTCCACTTCACCCCCCTGGCGTTCAACCAACGCATTCGAGCAGAAGTCGCAGCGCTACAGGCCGGGGACACCAACACCATTACACTGCCCCTGAACACCCAAGTGATCGGATACACCGACAGAAACACCGAATGTAATACCTTTTGCATGAATGCCTTGCTGTCCGGCGCGGCAGAGAAATTTCTGGTGTTTCAATGGGATGCTGATCGGACCGCGCCGGACCCACAAGCTCAGGTTACCGCCTATCAATTCAAACGCCTCGGAACCTGTGATGCCCCGACGGACACTATCCGGCGAGGACAAAAGTACTGGCAACTCTTTCAACCCGCACAAGGGAAAACCGAGCCGGTCACGCTGGCGCAATGGTATTCCCTGAATACGTTGCTGGGCAATTGTCTTGTCAAAACCAACACCCAACTCGGTGAAGCAGACATCATCATCTCATTCCGTTCTGTGCGCACTAAAGAGTCCACCGTGGATCTGGGGTTTCGCTTTAGCACCAATACCGTTAGCGCCGGGCGCAATAGCGTGTACCAGCGTGACCCGGAAACCGGCGAATTTACCGAGATTTTCCGCCGAACCAGCGGAGAATATGATTTGCTCCCGGTGCCCCTGATTTCAGGTCCGATTTTCGGCAGCGAGCTTAACGTCGATATAGGCTGGTTTTGGCGCGAAAAATATTTCAACCGAACAGAGTATTCCGGCGGGGTGAAATGGCCGGATTTCCTGATCCAGACGCTCGGTCTGGACTTTTCCGCGCCCTACGGCATCTTCCGGTCCCGCGCACGCGTGGATAGCGCTTTGCTCAACGACTCCCGGCAATTCTACCGCAGCATCATACAGGAGATGATCGAAACGCCCATTCGGTCCGGCATCATCCCCTCCCAAACGGCGCGCTATGCCTTCTCGACCTATTGGGAAACACTGGATTTCTCCAAACGGGGCAGCACCTCACCAACCCGGCCAAACCCGGATGACCGCGATATCGCCATTGGTCTGACCTTGCTGACCAATACGCGCCTGCCGCTTCCGCCCCGGGCATCCAATTTCACGTTTTATCTGCGCCAGACGTCCCGCATGAGCGACACGGAACTGGCCGGCATTCTTCTGACACGTCTGGGGGATCTGGAACCTTGGGACGAACAGGATGGGCTCCGCCGCAATAGCGCCAATACCGCCCGCCGGATGCTGTCCAAACTGCCCCCCGAGGCCATGCTTCCCCATTATGACAAGATGCTGCGCGCGGCGGAAAACCCGTTATCTTATGCCTACGAAGTCGAGGCGTCCTTCCTGCAGAACCTTTACATCTTTGGCCCCGATGGGGTTGCGCCGCTGATGAAGATGGTCGAGGACGCAATCCGCGACAAAAAAAGGAGCGTCTACGACACGGGCATGGAGGGCTTGTATTGCTTGCCGCCGTTGAACGCAGAGGATCGCCTCGCGCTGCTCGATATCCTCTACCGCTCCAAGTGGACTTGGTACGACACGTTCTTTCGCAACAAGGCCGCCTATGTGTTGATCAAGGCGGGATATACCGCCGAAACCCTGTGGCCCCTGATAAACAAGGAAAGCTTCGACCGCTTCCGGACAAAAGAAGACTTCTTTGAGGAGTTCAATAAGGTAGTGGGGAGAACAAAAAGACTTTGCCCATAGCCTGAGGCACGCCGCTCTACCCGCCCAGCGTCACGTTATGCCCGTAGATCCAGTCGAACCGCCCCAGCATCGCCCTCGGCGCCAGCCGCCCGGCGACCCGCAGCGCGTTATGGCCTAAGAAACGGGCGACCGGGTTGGCGTAGTGGTAATTGCGCGCGTTCTTGCTGGCGGCGTCGACAATGCGCGCGACCCGGTGGCGGCGCCGCGCCTGATACAACGCCGGACCGTCCACCATCCCCTGCTTCGACAGGCAATCCGCCAGCACCCAGGCATCCTCCAGCGCCATCACCGCGCCCTGCGCCATGAAGGGCAACGTCGGATGCGCCGCATCGCCGAGCAACACGCCCGCGCCCCGGTGCCATTGTTCCGCAACCTCGTGCCGGAACAAGCCCCAGATATGCACCTCCTCGACCTGCTCCAGAAGCCGCGCCGTATCCGGAGCAAAACCCGCAAAGGCCCGGCGCAGATTGTCCGGGTCATCGGCGTTGAACCAGCCCTCCTCGGCCCATTGCGCCCGCTCCTCCACCGCAACAAGGTTCAGCACCTCGCCGCCGCGCAGCGGATAGGTCACCAGATGCCGCCCCGGCCCCATGCGCACCTGCGCTTCCGGCGGCGCGCGCCCATCGCCGGGCAACAAGGCCCGCCACGCCACCTGCCCGGTGAAAAACGGCTCCCGGCGCCCGCAAATCTCCGGCCGGACCACCGAATGCAACCCGTCCGCCGCAACCAGAAACGGCACCTCGCGCTTGGTCGCATGGTCGATGGTCAACTCCGCCCCGTCCTCGCGCACCGCAACCTGCGTCACCCGAACCCCGGTCTCATAGGTCACACCGGACGCCACCGCCCCCTCGACCAGCATGTCCAACAAATCCGCCCGGTGGAAAAACAGATACGGGTCCTGCGGGCGGTGCCGCGCCATGTCGAGATACACGCCGCCTCCGCCAGCCCCAGCGCATCGAGAACCCGAACCCCGTTCGGCCCGATCTGCAACCCGGCCCCAACCTCCGAAATCGCCGGCGCCTGCTCCAAAAGCCGCACATGCGCCCCGCGCCGCGCCAAGGCCGTCGCCGCCGCAAAACCGCCAATCCCGCCACCCAAAACAGTAACTTCCCGACCCTTCAAATGATTTTTGCGCATGTTTCCCCCAATTTTGCCCCACTATAGCGTTTGACGAAATACTTGATACACAAAGCATCCCTTAACGCGCTTAAAATCTTCGTTTTCAGGCAGCATCAAGGAATTCACGTTCTTCGCATAACGCTTTAAACCGCGTCCCATGCACGGGGGCAAGGCAAACACTCCGGTTTGGCGCCGCTCAAGGGACCCAACACCCCGCTCAACGCCCCTCCTGCCGAAATCCCTGCTCCGGAACAATGGAAATATCGGTCAGGCCAAACCCCCAGCTTGTTTCGCAGCTCACCCCCTCCATAACCACAAAAAAGGAAGAAAAAACGGATAAAGCTCACCGTTATCATAGGCCGCAATGATCGGATAGGCACTGGCCAGCAACGCTCCACACGTCCCCACCGCCAGCAGCGACGTAACCCAGCCGGACCGTGACAAAACACGCAGCCCCCAAGCGACGAAAAGAAAAAGCGCCGCCCCCAAAATCACCGCATTCAACAGGAAAGGGGGCCAAAACAGGGTATTCTTGATGCCAAGATAGGCGAGGTGTATCTCTATTCCCGGACGATAGGTAAAAGGAAACCCGACAAACCGAAGGGTCTTGCGAGTTTCCGGGTCAAAGCAATCCAGCACCTGCAGGTTAGGTGCCACGACAGTAAGCAAGCCCCCAAGCGCAATGGATAAAAAGATCGCAACGATAAATCGGGGAACGCTCATGCAATATCATCCCCGCGCTCAAGGCGGTGCCCGTCCAGCCCCCGCGCACGCCGCGCCTTCTCCGCCTTCTCAGCCTGTTTCTGCGCCTTGCTGCGGCCAAATTTGACCGCGTTTTCTGAGGCGCGGGCGGATTTCTCTGCCCGCGCTTTTTGTTTGCGAAACCGGTTCAGGTTGACGGGTTTCGCGCTCATTTCAGCGCTTCGGACCGATCATGTCTTCCGGGCGCACCACGGCGTCGAAAGTGGCCTCGTCGACAAAGCCGAGCGCGATGGCCTCTTCCTTTAGGGTGGTGCCGTTTTTATGCGCGGTCTTGGCGACTTTGGTGGCGTTGTCATAGCCGATGGTCGGAGCAAGCGCTGTGACCAGCATCAGGCTTTCCTTCATCAGCTTGTCGATGCGCGGCTCATTGGCCTTGATGCCCGATAGCATCCGCTCGGTGAAGCTGTCCGCCGCGTCGCCCAGCAGTTGGATCGACTGCAACAGGTTGTAACTCATCATCGGGTTGTAGACGTTCAGCTCGAAATGACCCTGCGAACCGGCGAATTTGATCGCGGCGTCGTTGCCCATCACATGCGCGGCGACCTGTGTCAGCGCTTCGGCCTGTGTCGGGTTCACCTTGCCCGGCATGATCGACGAGCCCGGCTCGTTTTCCGGCAGGATCAGCTCGCCAAGGCCCGAGCGCGGGCCGGAGCCGAGCAGGCGGATGTCGTTGGCGATCTTGTAACAGGAGCCGGCGACGGTGGCCAAAGCGCCGGACATGAAGACCATGGCGTCATGGGCGGAAAGCGCCTCGAATTTGTTGGGCGCGGTGACGAAAGGCAGGCCGGTGATGCGCGCCATGTTGGCGGCAACCTCTTCGCCCCAGCCGGGACGGGTGTTCAGCCCGGTGCCCACGGCCGTGCCGCCCTGCGCCAGCTCGTAAATCCCCGGCAACGCGGCCTCAACCCGGGCAATCCCCTGCCGGATCATATGCGCATAGCCGGAAAATTCCTGCCCCAGCGTCAGCGGGGTGGCGTCCTGCGTATGGGTGCGGCCGATCTTGATGATGTCCTTGAACTCTTCCGACTTGGCCTCCAGCGCCGCCGCCAGCTTGTTCAGCCCCGGCAGCAACACGTCGCGCACGGAGGTCGCGGTGGCGATGTGCATGGCGGTGGGGAAAGTGTCGTTCGAGGACTGGCCCATGTTGCAATGGTCGTTCGGATGCACCGGATCTTTCGAGCCGATCACGCCGCCGAGAATCTCAATCGCGCGGTTGGCGATCACCTCGTTGGCGTTCATGTTGGACTGGGTACCCGAGCCGGTCTGCCATACGACCAGCGGGAAATTGTCGTCAAACTTCCCGGCAACCACCTCGCCCGCCGCCTGAATGATGGCATCGGCACGCGTGGCGTCAAGCGCCCCAGCGGCCTTGTTGGCCTCGGCACAAGCCTGTTTGATCACGCCGAGCGCGCGCACGATGGCCACCGGCTGCTTCTCCCAGCCAATCGGGAAATTCATCAAGGAGCGCTGCGTCTGCGCGCCCCAATACTTGTCGCTGGGCACTTCCAGCGGACCAAAGCTGTCGGTTTCGGTGCGGGTGTTGGTCATGTTCGGCTCTCCCATAAGGCTCTGAAACAGTTGCCCTAGGTGTTAGCCAAACCCGCGCGGCGTTGCAATCCGGTGAGCGCAAACACTCCCCAACCGCGCCGAGCGCCTCCCCCGTCAGAGCCCCAACCAAAGCATGACAAAAGGTATGAACTGCGCCACCCAAAGCGCCGCCAGCAGGCCCGCAGCAAACAAAAACCGATCCGCATAAAGCGACATCAATACCCTGAACCCATGAACGCCCTGCTCGAATGTTTGCATGTCCCACTCCTTCTTTCCCCAACCCTGCCCGCAAAATGCGACGGATTGAGACCCGAAATGTGACAAAATCAAGGCAAACGCCCCGCCTCCAACCTGCGCCCCCCCTTCTTCTTAGCAAAAATACTCCGGGGAGTCTGAGGGGCTGGCCCCTCAGCCCCGCCCTAGCCGCAAAATAGATCGTTGCTCAGTCCAAACACCATCAACGACACCACCAGCGCCAGACCAATCGCCGTCAGGATCGACAGCGCGCGCGGCGATGGCGGCTTGCCGGTCAGCGCCTCCCAGACATGGAACACCAGATGCCCCCCGTCCAGAACCGGAATCGGAAACAGGTTGATCAGCCCGATGGCGGTGGACAGAACCGCGATCAGCAGGATGAACGACATCCCCCCCTGCGCCGCCGCCGCGCCCGAGGTCTCCGCAATGCCGATCGGCCCGCGAATGTTGCAGGTCGAAATCCCGCCCGTGGCAATCTCGTAGAACCCGGTCAGCGAAACCTGAATCAGA
>PDWJ01004066.1_pt1 | contig 13279 bp, 9 predicted proteins | sample 1430881 | NCBI WGS metagenome assembly PDWJ01 (sample SAMN01162460, study PRJNA174530) | Oral metagenome, whole genome shotgun sequencing project. | biome: Marine environment; feature: Marine mammal; material: Swab sample of the gingival sulcus; isolation source: swab sample of gingival sulcus... | reverse complement strand
TGAAATCTTTGGATTGCCAATCATTCTCTCCTGGTGTATTATAAGCAGATGAGTTAACGGTAGTATTTAAGTCATCACTTGAATATGTTTTTAGAGTAAACCAAGTCTCTCCGCAATCATTTGATCCGAAAATAATTATTTGCTCATCATCAAAGCTATTCTTTTTGTTATACGCATAGTCAAAAGACATAGAACAATCTTCTCCAGATGATAAAGATGATAAATCAATGGTTGTAGATACCAAAGCATCTCTGTTACCAGCAAGTTGACCGTAATTAGATAATTTAATTGATTTAGTTCCGGAAACAGATGAGGTGTTTGTGGCTAATTCCCAAGTGTTATTATCTCCAGGGTTTTCTACAAAGAAATTTGAGTTATCAGGCATTGCTGAAATATTCTCAAAATTTTGAACGTAGTTGATTGGGTCTCCAGTACTTGGAATAACTGTAACATAATCCGTGTAAGTTTCAGATAAAGTAATTGCAGCACCAACCACTTCTAAACTTACATCATATTGTCCAGGCGTTGCATATGTAACCGTTACGGTTGAATCTGTCGAACTTGTAATGTCTCCACCAGCAAAAGTCCAGTTTCTACTCACAATATTGTTATAAGAAATATCGCTAAAAGTAATTGAATTACCAGCACAAATTACTCTGCTTGTTTCTTCAACTCGAACCATACAAGCATCTCCTGGTGTATCTACTCCTGTGTCAGCAAGATTTTGTGCTGTCCATAAGTTATTTCTACCAGCAGTAGAACTTGTAATAGAAGTAATCATTCTAGCTGCTTGACCTTGGGTAAACATTCTAGTACAGTTTGAATAATCCATGATGTTTTGAATATTATCTAATGAACCACAAGTGTTTTGTGCTAAATCGCATGTGCTATTCGTACCAATGGTGTTTGGTGTATCCGTAACACCGTCATCTGTGCTACAAGAAGTAGTTTGTCCTTGATCGTTATTTGGCCCCCAAACGTGGCTTAAGTTAAACCAGTGACCAATTTCATGAGATAAAGTATGACGACTTGACCCTGCACCAGTATCACCAAAATAATTATATAAACAAACAATTCCACCTAACATTCCAGCTTGTGGATACCAATTGGCAGGATTGTAAGTATATGCTGCAGCCCCGTTATTTACACTTCTACAAACAAAAATATTTAAATATTTGTTTTGAGCCCATGTGCCATGCTCAGCTTGAACAGCCGACACAATTGGATGCACGCCAAAATTATTTAACCCGGTGTCATCTGTAGTACTTGAATAAGTTCTTGTTATACCATTAGTACAGTTCCCAGCAGGGTCTAATTTTGCCAGCCTAAATTCAAAGTCAACATCTCCAATAATGCCTTGGAAATCTGGAATAACAAATGATAAATCACTGTTAGCCATATTGAAATCTTCATTTACGTTATCAAGAGCATCATATACTTGTTGGTCGGTTACATTTTCAGGACCGCCTAAGTGCACAATGTGTACAACCACCGGTACTATATAGGTTACCCTATCTTCAGCATTTGGGTTATAAGATTGCATAAATGTTTCATAATCAGCCTGAAATTGTGACTGTTCAGCGTCATATGCTGCTTTGTACTCCGGATGCATTTGAAATAATTGCTCCTGAGCTTCAGTTGTACCACAAGGTGTAACATCACCATGATTGTGGGAAGAAGTTTGTGCAAAACTAGCAGACCCCAGTAATGCAAAACTCAAGATGGAAGTGTAGATTTTCTTCATCATTTATTTGTTTTAGTTTTTAATTAATTTAATTGTTTTTGAGATTTGATCTCCATTTATATTTACGTAGTAAATGCCTTTTTGGTAAGGTGAGAGGTCTAAATTAAATTTATTCTCACCTACTTTTAGTTCGCCAATATAACTCGTTTCAACTATTTCTCCAAGACTGTTATAAATTGATATGGTTACATCTTGATTTGAGTAAGAACTATAGTTTAGTGTAACCACGTTTTGAGTTGGATTTGGATATACGCTTAGATTTTCAGCTTGGCTTGTTTGTATAACGTTTAATTGTGAAGCCGTGAAAAGGTTAATGTTGTCAAGAAATAAATTATTTCCTCCTTGAGATTCAAAAACCATTTTAAATCTAAAAGTTGTATTATTGGTTTGGAAAAATGGATAAACTGTTATGGTTTTGTTTTTCCAATCCGCTTGTTCGGGTTCAAAAGCCTGTGTAGCTGTTTCATCTCCAGCTAAATCATCTGAAGTAATTGTTTTGAATAATGTCCAAGATTCTCCACAGTCTGTTGTTCCATAAATTTTCAAAAACTCAAAGTCCGACACTTGAATCTTTTTATATGCGTAATCAAAAGAAAGTAAAATTTCCTCTCCATTTGGCACGCTAGATAGGTCAATTGATGTTGAAGAAAACTCAACTTTATTACCTGAATCATTATTATAATTATTTAAGAAGATACAATTTTGTCCTGTACTCGAATGGGTATTATCTAATTGCCAAACATTATTCGCAAACGAACCATGACTAAACATTTGATTATAATCAGGAAAACTACTCATAGTTTCAAATCCTTCTACAAAAGGTAAGGGCTGTCCTGGGTTAGGCAATACAGATATGTAATTAATGGAATCAATTGTTGAATTGTTAGTTCCGTCAGAAACCACAAGAGACACTGGATAAGTTCCAGGTGTATTGTAGGTAATGGTAGCCGTTGAATCTGTTGCGGTTGAAGGTGTTCCACTATTAAACGTCCATTGTCTAGAGCTTACCCCATGAAATGAAATATCTGAAAAATTAATTGATTCTCCTTCACAAATAACTCTTCTATCGCTCACAAATTTTGACGAGCATAGTTCATCTGGAAGTGTTACCCCTGTAGCAATTTGATTTGATAATGATGTTAAGTTACTCAAAAAGTTAATCGTGCTAATATTTCCAAGAATAATAGATTTCTGGTCCTCAGAAAACATATTTTGACAAGGACTATAACTCATGTAATTTTCATATTGGTCAAATGCGTCAAAACCGTAATAATCCCCATTTGGGATTTGAGAACAATTGTTTTGACTATTTAAGCAAGACCAATGCGGGTCATCAACTGGTGGTGTATCGCAACATCCATCACCTTGTGAACTACAACTACTTCCATTTGAGCCACATCCACTTTGAAACGTGTGAAACAAACCTAGGCAATGCCCTAATTCATGAGTAACCGTTCTGTCGCCACTTGCTGTACCTATGCTTCCAAATGCATCATGTCTGATAACAAATCCATAAGTATCTGCAGCTCCCCACATTGGGAATTGGCCATAACCTAAAATTACACCAACTCCATCAGTGTTCTCAATTGAATTAACCACCCAAATATTGAAATATTTATTTCTGTCCCAGGCATCCAATCCACCTCCTGCATAAAATTTTGCATTATCATCATTGGCATTAAAACTACCTTCTGCCGAACTTCTTCTTTCTATACCATTTGTGCAATTTCCATCTGGGTCAATTTTAGCTAATCTAAATTCAACATTTACATTGGCGGCAATTGGCTGAAATGGGGCATTAGTAGTATTACGTGTATCAACTGTATCCGCGTTTAAGCGGTTGTAGTCATCATTTAGCATTCTTATGGCATCATAAACTTGTGCGTCAGAAATATTTCCGTTATCTCCATCATGTAAAATATGTACAACAACAGGTATAATTATAGGGTCAGCTCTTTCTTCAGGTGTAATTTGTCCTGAAGCAATGCGATCAAAATGTTCATAAATTTGATTTTCTAGGGCTGGGTTTTCATTAAAAGCTTCTTGCATTTTTGCATCAAAACCACACCAATTTTCCTGGGCCAAACCATTAAATAATAGGGATAAAAAAACAATAGTAGTAAGTAAATTTTTCATTTATAAGCAAAGTAGTTTAATTGTATAAATATAATCAATTCTACCACGACTTTCAAAGAAAATTATATTAAAAGGTAAAATTTATTGATTAAACGGAAAATTCAATCGATTTTAAGTGAGGTCTCTTATTGAAAACACAACTTGATTGTACTGTTTTGGATGTGCTAAAATGTCGAAAATTTTTTCCGCTACCAATTCTGGGTTTAGGAGTTCTTGGTTTGTTTTTAAATCTAAGAATTTTTGTAAATTCTTAAAGTCATTTGGATTAGAGGCTCTAATTTTAGTTTGCATTTGTGTGTCTACCACACCCGGAGCGAAAGAATGAATGGCCCAATTCTCTATTTGCCTATTTTCCCACTCAAGGTTTATTGTTTCCGAGAACAAATCTAGTCCAGCCTTTGAGGCACAGTAACCAGCCCAAGCGTCAATGGGGTATTTACCGGCACCAGAACTAATATTGATGATATGATATTTGTTATTAAAGGATTGGTATTTATGAAGGAATTTATTAATCAACAATTGTGGAACAACTAAGTTGATTTGGTTTAATTGAATGATTTCCTGATCTAAAAGGTGTCCGACTGGTCGAATGGGTTCAATGATGCCTGCATTGTTGATTAGACAAATATCGGATGAGATATCTGTTTCAAATTCAAAAGCCGAAACGGCGTCCAAATTTTTAAAATCAATAAAAATGTGTTTGTAGTTCTGGTGCTGAATGGTTTTGGTTCGGCTTAAACCTACCACTTCATGCCCTTCATTTAAAAGTTTTTCAGCAATGGCTTTTCCAATTCCTGATGATGTTCCAGTGATGTAAGCTTTCATATTTTTACAAACCTAATAATTCAAGCGTTTCTTTTGAGGCATTTTGCTCAGCTTGTTTTTTGTTTTTACCTCTACCCAGCCCCCAAGTTTCTTGATTAATTGAAACATTAATTACGTACAAGTAGTTGTTTTCTTTACTCGCATTTTCAAGCAAGTTAAACTGAACAGGCAACTTGTTTTTTTGGCCCCAAATTAAGAGTGTGCTTTTAAAGTCAATTTCATTTTGCATTACTTTTTCAATATCAATATATTTATTGATAATGTGCTGCTTGAAAATTTTTTGGGTGTTGTCATAGCCGGAGTCAAGATAAAGCGCACCAATTAAAGCCTCAAAAGCATTTCCTTCAAGTGTTTGGGTGTTTATTGATCTACTCTTTGAGTATAAAATATGATTGAGTAGAGCCATTTTTGCTCCAATTTCTGACAACATTTTCCGGCTAACAATTTTAGATTTGATTTTAGTCAAATCGCCTTCATCCTTTTTTGGAAACTTCTGGAACAAATATTCAGCTACAATTAAATCAATTACCCGATCACCTAGGTACTCTAGACGCTCATTACTCTTTAAGCCTTTAATCGCATTTGAATAGGATTTATGCGTCAGAGCTTTCTTGAAAAGTGAAATGTCATTAGGTCTATAGCCTAATTTTTTTAAAATGAAAGTTCTTAATTCTAAATTGTCGGTTTGACTATTTTTTTTTCTAAAAAAAAATCGTAACACTAATTATTTATTGTAAGCACTAAAAATTACAGACGTATTGTGGCCACCAAAACCAAAAGTATTTGTTAAGGCAACGTTTACTTCTCTTTTTTGTGCTTTATTAAATGTCAAGTTAAGTTTAGGGTCAATTTCAGGGTCATCCGTAAAATGATTGATAGTTGGCGGAACAATATTGTTTTCAATAGCTTTTATGCATGCAATAGCTTCTATTGCTCCAGCAGCTCCTAAAAGATGTCCTGTCATTGATTTTGTTGAAGAGATATTTAAGTCATAAGCGTCCTCTCCAAACACTTTTTTAATTGCTTTTGTTTCAGCAATATCACCTAAAGGTGTTGATGTTCCGTGTACATTTATGTAGTCCACGTCTTTGGTAGTTAATCCAGATTCTTCTAATGCTTGACGCATCACACTCATAGCACCTAGTCCATCTGGGTGAGGGGCAGTAATGTGATGGGCATCAGCTGATAATCCACTACCTAAAATTTCAGCATATATTTTTGCCCCACGGGCTTTAGCGTGCTCAAGTTCTTCAAGAATAATTGCACCTGACCCTTCTCCTAAAACAAATCCTTCTCGGTCTTTATCAAAAGGTCTTGAAGCCGTTTCTGGCGAATCATTTCTTGTAGACAGCGCTTTTAATGCGTTAAACCCACCTACACCTGATTCATTTACAGCTGCTTCAGAACCACCAGACATAATTAAGTCAGCTTTACCTAAACGAATTAAGTTAAAAGCATCAATTAAAGCATTGTTTGATGAAGCACAAGCTGACACTGTAACGTAATTTGGTCCTCTAAAACCATACTTCATAGAAATATGACCGGCTACGATATCAGCAATCATTTTTGGTATAAAGAAAGGGTTGTATCTTGGTGTACCATCTCCAAGGGCAAAATTCATAGCCTCATCTTGAAAGGTTTTTAAACCACCGATACCAGAACCCCAAATTACTCCTGCACGATCTAAATTGATTTTTTCTACATCAATTCCAGAGTCCGCCATAGCTTCAGCAGATGAAACCATGGCGTACTGTGAAAATTGATCTAGTCTTCTAGCTTCTCTGCGATCAATATGATCGGCAACGTTAAAGTTTTTTAATTCACAAGCAAATTGAGTTTTAAATTTTGAAGCATCAAAATATGTAATAGGAGCAGCACCGCTAACTCCGTCAACTAAAGATTGCCAGTATTCATCAACTGTATTTCCAATTGGCGTTAACGCCCCTAAACCAGTAACAACAACTCTCTTTAATTCCATACTTAATACTTTAAATTTAACCTTTGCTTTCGAAAATTAATTACTTAGCGTTTCCTTCAATAAATGAAATCGCGTCTCCAACAGTTTGGATTTTTTCTGCTTGATCATCTGGAATGGCAATATTGAATTCTTTTTCAAATTCCATAATTAATTCCACTGTGTCCAATGAATCAGCTCCTAAATCGTTAGTGAAGCTTGCTTCTGTAGTAACTTCATCTTCAGCTACTCCTAATTTATCTACAATAATAGATATTACTCTTGATTTTACGTCAGACATAATTTATCTGTTTTTTATGGTTATCAGTTTGCAAAGAAAATATTAATACTCAAGAAATCAAAATTTATTTGTAATAAAATGCAATTTCATTTAAATTTTTTCTGGTGAAATCTGGCACTGTACAGTCGTTTGAAGGGTATCCGACTGGTAAAAGTAAATACGCCTTTTCGTTGTCAGGTCTTCCTAATATTTTTTCTAAAAAATTCATGGGACTTGGGGTGTGGGTTAAAGTTGATAGTCCGGCATTGTGAATGGCAGTGATTAAAAACCCTGCAGCAATTCCAACAGATTCATTCACATAGTAATTTTTGGTCTTAGAACCTTCCTCATCATAATCAAAAGGTTTTCTAAACAATGCAATTAAAATAGGAGCATGTTCTAAAAAAGGTTTGTTTTCATTAGTTCCAATGGGCTCTAAGTCATTTAACCAAGTCTCGCTCATTCTTTTTGAATAATTCAATTGCTCTTCTTTTTCTGCTGCAATTCTGATTTGTTTTTTGAGGTCTGGGTTGGTGATGACACAAAAACTCCAAGGTTGTTTATGAGCGCCTGATGGTGCTGTGCCTGCTGTTTTAATTATATTGTTTATGATGGCTTCCTGTACCGGTTCTGTTGAGAAAAACCTAACTGATCGTCTTTGATTCATGAGGGCAAAAAAATCTTGAGATTTTGCAAGCGATTCTTCTTCTGTATAGTTGAGGCCTTGATATGGAATTTGTTTGTGATTTGAATTCATAAAAAAAGTTTGAATAAAAATACACAAAAAAAGGCAGTTAGAAAAAACTGCCTTTAAATATTGAGAATAAAATCTTTATTTTTTCTTGGCTTCAAAGTTATAGGCAACTTTTAAACTAAAGTTTGTTCCTCTTGTGTAAGACGAATAAATGTAATCTTCACCTTTAAAGTTATAGGTGTTGATATATTTTGAATTTAAAAGGTTTGTTGCAATAAATTTAATATTAAAATTATTGATGTCTTTACTTACATTAAATCCTAACAAAGGTCTTGATTGTTGATATACATTTGGTGTGGCACCAACCGTTACTACCGAAATTTGTTTACCGCTTACTCCAAAGTTTACGTTGGCATTCCATCCTGCTTTGTTTTTGTATGTGATAAAAGAGTTTACAATAAAAGGAGATTGCCCAAACATTTCTCTTGTAGATTTAGCATTTGGATTTTGACTTAAAATAACTTGATACTCTTTAGTCGGAATATTTACAATTGATTTGACATAGGTAAAGTTTCCACCAAGTTTTAAGTCTTTAAATATGCCATTATCACCTAAATATTTACTAAACTCTAATTCAGCACCAAACACTCTTGCATTTTCAACGTTTTTCCATGTAAGCTCTGCATTTGCAGCCTCAGGGTTAAATGCTCTCTCAATTGGGTTTTGGAAATTTTTAGCAAAAACACCAAACGCTATGTTCTCTTTGTAGGTAGGGTAGTATTCAATTCTTAAATCGATATTATCAATTAAAGTTCGTTTTAAGTCTGGGTTTCCTACAAACACATTTCCCCCAACAAAATCAAAACTTGTAAATGGGGCAAGTTCTCTAAACGTTGGTCGGGCAAGTGTTCTTGAATATCCTAATCTAACTTTTAAAGTATCTTTAATCAGATGATAAGCCGAGTTTAAAGATGGTAAAACATCAAAGTTTGTCAAACTACCAGGTTTATCATTTTTGTTTGCACTTTTAGCAAAAATATCGCACATTTCTGCTCTCGCTCCAACTCTTAATTCAAAATTATTACCTAACTCTAAATCAGTCATGGCGTATGCAGCATAATTGGTTTGATATCCAATATAGTTGTTACGGTCTTCACTTGCGTTTTGAACATACATAAAACCATTAGTGTAATCTCCGCTATTAAAGTTTTCATCAGCCATATATTCAGATACACTACCGTTGTAATTAATATTTGCTCCAGATTGTGAAACAAAATCGTAACGTTTTTCTTTAAAATCTCTGTATTTATCTAAGTAATAAACTCCTGCTTGAAAAGTGTTATTGCTGTTTTCATTTCCGGTAAATATTGAGAATGGAACAGTCACGTCAAGTTTAGTATTCAAATTGGTTTCAGTCATTAATCTATAAAACTGAGAAGGATCTGAATAAAGTGCAGGTTGTAAATCAAAAATAGTGTCGCTATCGCTTGTTAAGATATAATCATTGGTAAAGAATCTTAAATCTGGTGTTTTTTGCACAGACATGGTATAAGATCCAATCCAATTTATCTTGATTTGCTCGTCAGAATCTTTATCTTTTACTTTTCCAATGTTTAAGTAATGTTGACCTTTTAATTGTACATTAGAAAGTTCTCTTTGTTGATAGTAAAGCGTTCTAGTTTGGAAATTTAAATCACTTGCATCTGCATAATTTTGTCCATCTAAGTAGCGAGTAGAGTTAATTCCATTTTGAAATCTATTTACCACTAAGCTCATGGTGTTTCTTTCATTCATTTGCATAGAAACATTCCCTAAGGCTCCCCAAATTACGCTTTCTGTCCCCCTTGAATCACTTAAATTTAATTCAGGGTTTAAACTTTCAATTTCATCATAATTTCCGGTTAATTTGTATCGTCCTTGAACACCATCTGTGTAAAAGTTAAACGATTTTTTATAGGAGGCTCCTACAAAATACCCCATTTTTGGATATACTTTTTCTTTGTTTAAACTTTTTGAGTTCCCGATTGAAAAAGTATAACTTTGGTTTAACCCAGATTGTTTTTGTTGGGGTGTAAAATCTCTTGAAAAAGATTTACCATACGTATCCAATTGTTCGTTGTTTGTTCCAGGTGATGGAAAATCATCAACCGATAAATTAAAGATGTAATCAGGAATGGCTCTTTCATTGGCGCCTAAACCAAAATTATCTTTCGCATAAGTGGTTTGAGTTAAGAAATTTGGATTAAAAGATGATTGAGTATTATAAGTTAATTTAGTTGAAAAATAAACCGTGAATTTGTCCGGAAATTCTTTAGTGTTAATATTTACCAATCCCCCTGTAAAACTAGCGGGTAAATCTGGCGAAAACGACTTATAAACCGTAATGTTTTGAATTAATGAAGATGGAAATAAATCCATTTGAACTGAGTTACGGTTTGGGTCTAAACCTGGAATATCTGCGCCGTTCAGTAAAGTTTTACTGTAACGGTCAGACAATCCTCTTACATAAACATATTTACCATTTTCAACAGTTGCACCAGGAACTTGTTTAACGGCATCTGCTGCATTTGAAACATTTCTGTCGGACATTTCTTCTTTTCCAATTCCATCTGTTACCGTCTTTGATTTTTTCTCAGCTGTTAAAGTTGCCGCAGCTGAACTTGTATTCTTTTTAGCAATAACGGTAACTGTATTTAAAATGGAAGAGTTGATTAAAGCAAAATTGTAAAATACGGTATCATTTTCGGTAACATTTATCGTAGTTGTATCTGCATGAAACCCAACAAATCTTGTAGCAAACTGATAAGATCCAACTGGTAATTTGAACAAGAAGTTCCCATCAAAGTCAGTTCTTTTAACATGTTTTTGATTCAAATCAAATACAGGTGACATCACCATAGGTTCTTTGGTTTCAGAATCAAAAACCTTACCTGCAAAGTATCCAGATTGTCCGAATAGGATTGCGGTAGAAATTAAAAATAAAGTTAAAAAACTTGTTTTCATTATTTTGCGTTTAATTTACAGTGCAAAGAACAAGTTTTAACATAAACACAAATTAAAGCTAATATTAAGTTTATGTTAACAAAAAAAGGTAGCAGACTGGCTGCTACCTTTTTGGTATTTTTTGGTCGATTTATTTTTATTCAAATAATAAAGTCCAGCTTGCCCAGTTTGAACCACTTGGGTCAAACGCACCTTGGTAAGTTGTAGTTGTGAACCAAGAGCTTATTGGCGCAGCAGCTCCACTTACGTTTGCACTATTTGATGGAATTGGGTTTAAAGGTGAAGTTGTAATTCCAGGGTCAGCAACTGAATTGTTGTTAGTTGCAAATGATCCTTCAAAATTAGCTTGCTCTCCACTGTCGGTAACACCACTAGCGAAAGAAATTTTAAATAAATCAGCAGCAGTTGCACCTGTTCCAGCTACGGCTACGTTAAAGAAAACGTTGTTTGAAAGCACTAATTCGTTGCTTACAAATCTGTTGTATGAATCTTCTCCAGAAGCTAATTTCTCAACATCAATACCTTTAGCTTGGTTCATGAAAATTGAATTATGGTATTCTCCTCCAGCATTATCTCTGAAAGTAATCATTCTTTTTCCAGCAGCTAAATCTCTTCCAATGTAAGTTGCGTTGTAAAAAATTGGATGTGCGTATGGTGCACCATCTTCAGGAGTTGTTCCTCCATCATGCTCTCCCATTCTATCACCAGCGTTTGCATCTTGGTAAGCCAATAAGAATTGAACATTTCCTCTATATCCTTCATCATAATCAAAGCAATCATCTCCACAGTAAGAAATTACGGCATTTTTAATTTGAGGTTTTCCTCCAAAACACTCAATTCCGTCATCTTGGTTGGCGATAATTTCAATAAACTCAATAGTTGTTCCTGTTCCAACACCACCAAGTGTTAATCCGTTAATTTCGTTTCCAGCACCAATATCAGTTCCACCGTGTCTGATTGAAATGTATTTTAATACACCAGAGTCATCAGCATCATCTGTTCCTCCGTAAAGTCCACGTGTTTCAGTTGTAGCAATTCCTTCAATTGAAGATTCACCTGGAGAAGAGTTTAATTGTGCATTTCCTAAAACAATTAATCCACCCCATAAACCTCTTGCAGTTTTTGCTAAAGATCCGTTTAAGTCATCAGATTCAGCTGTGAAAATAATCGGATTTGCTGCCGTTCCTTCAGCCATAATTTTTGCACCTCTTGCAACCACTAAAGCAGAAGCATTCTCACCTTGACCAGCTTTTCCTTTAATTACGGTTCCCGCTTCAATCGTTAATGTTTGACCTGAGTTTACAAAAACCAATTTATCTAAAATCCAAACTTTATCTGAAGTTAATGTTTTGGTTCCAATTCCTTGTCCATGGTCTACAATAGTTACCGTAGAACCGTCTGCTGATTCATTAAATTCTGTCGCGTTAGGATCAACTGCATACTCGCAAGTCCCGTCATCTTTTTTTGCTTTTTCGCTGTAGTTAGTAGCCGTTGGATCTGTACATCCTTTTTTGTTACATCCAGTTGTTGCTATTCCTAATCCTAATAAAGCAACAAAAATTAATTTACTTTTTTTCATTTTTTTAGTTTTTAGATTTTTTTATCTGCTGCAAAGTTAGGTGGGCAACGTTGAGTTTAAATTTTTTTATTGTTAAGTATTTATTAAATAATTACATTTAACCAGTTTAATTGATAACATTGCGTTAATATTTGTTTTAAATTAATTTACAACCTTTGTAATCAAGTTAATTATTATAGTTCATGCAAAAAGAAAAAATACTTTTAATAGATGATGATGCAGACATTTTAGAAATGTTAAAATATCTTTTAGAAAAAGAGAATTATTTAGTTTACACTGCTGATAATGGATTTGAAGGCTTAAAGCTTGCCAAAAAGATTATTCCGGAGTTAATTATTCTTGATGTGATGATGCCAGAAATGGATGGGGTTGAAACCTGTATGAAAATAAGAGAGGATGATGCCTTAAAAGATGCGGTTATTACTTTTTTAACAGCTAGATCTGAAGATTATTCTCATATAGCCGGGCTAGAAGCTGGTGCAGATGACTATATTAATAAACCTATTAAACCAAGGTTGCTTATAGCTCGTGTTAAAACACTATTAAAAAGAACAGCTAACAAAACAAAAACAGAGAAAAACTCAGAAGTGGATGGGATTGTAATCGATAAAAGCAAATATGTAGTGGTGGTTAATGGCGAAAAATTACATTTTCCAAAAAAAGAATTTGAATTGTTAGAGCTTTTAGCGTCCAGGCCAGAACATGTTTTTACACGTGAAGAAATTATGAATGACGTTTGGGGACATGATGCTATTGTTGGCGACAGAACCATTGATGTACATATCAGAAAATTAAGAGAAAAACTAGGTGGAAATTATATTCGAACGATTAAAGGTGTTGGATATAAATTACTGGATTAAAAAAATATTAAATTTTATTCCGTAAAGAATAATTTTTCTATTTACCTTTGTTCCCAGTTCATTATTATAACTTATAAAGAAAGGTGGAGGGACCGGCCCATTGAAACCTTGGCAACCCTTAATGTGTTATGCATTAAGAAGGTGCCAAATCCATCCGTTTAATCGGAGATATAAGTCGAATTTAATATCATCTTATTTGCCGGT
>PDWJ01004437.1_pt1 | contig 13281 bp, 10 predicted proteins | sample 1430881 | NCBI WGS metagenome assembly PDWJ01 (sample SAMN01162460, study PRJNA174530) | Oral metagenome, whole genome shotgun sequencing project. | biome: Marine environment; feature: Marine mammal; material: Swab sample of the gingival sulcus; isolation source: swab sample of gingival sulcus... | reverse complement strand
TGTGGCGTAGGTGATGCCGTCACGCACCAAAGCAATCTCGTCGCCGGCTTTGATGTTTTCGTCGTCAACATCAAGGGTTACCGGAACAGGCCAAAAAGTGCCGTCTGCTAAAGTAAAATTTTCACAAACGCTTTTCCAGTCCGCTTTGCTCATAAAGCCGTCAAGTGGGCTGAAACCACCGATTCCCATCATAATCAAGTCGCCTTTTGCTCTGGCGGAAATCTCTATTTGCGGAAGAGTTGCTGCCTTTTTCTTTTCTGTCTCAAGAGCTGAACCTTCCAGCAAGCAACAAACCAAACCTTTGCCTCCATGCGGTGGGAGTAGTGCCATAACGAAATCCTCCTATTTTTTGTTAATGAAAAATTGTTTTCCAAATTACAACTGCATACAAAATAGGATAAAGTGAAAAAAGTATCAAGCTCTTTTTTTATTTTTTTCGATAGCTTACGCTAATTCCTTTAGCCGGAATAAAAAACGAATCCTTTTTTTCCCGGCTTGTATCCGGTTGATTTTTGCTTTATTTGTTTTTTTGTTTTTTTGAGAAAAATATTTTGCATGAGTTTTTTAAACTGCGAATTTTAATATTTATATAATAAAAATAATAGGTTAGGATATGGAAAGAGAAAAAAGCCTTTCGGAAGAACTGGTCGAACTGGATACGCACTTGGCGAAACTTATTTTGGAGCGAACCAGATTGCTGGGCAAGGCGGCAAGTGCAAGAAAAAACAAACGCATCGCCCTTGCCGACCCGAAGCAGGAAAAACGTTTGTGGGCGGTGTGGAAAAAACACTTGCATGACCGTTTGCAAAATCCTGCTTCGGTTCGGGAGCTTTTTTTTCGGCTCAATGCCCTGTCTTATGTGCAAAGTGAAGAAAATGTAATGGAGGTTTTTACGCTTTCGCCGAGTCTGCGGGCTTTGCAGGCGGATTTGCCCGGACCGCGAGATAGTTTTTATTTTCGTTGCCAGCTTTTTTTGGCGGCTTTGGGCGACACAAAGGTTCGCTTGTTGTACGCTCCGCAAAGTCGCAACATTGTTGATTTTTTAAATGCATTAAACGGCTGGCAGGCTGCGATTTCTCGGCAGGCAGACTTCCTTGAAGTCAGCGGAGTTGCGAAAATACAGCCTGTTGAAGATTCGGTTTTTGTCGGCAGCGACCCTTTTACCTTTTATATATTGCTTGCACTTGCCTTGCTTGAACCGTGCGGTTTGCGGTTTGTGGGTTCGGCGTATTTGCGGCAGATGAATATTCAAAATATTTCCGCCTTTTTGCCCTGTTTGGGGGCAAGGTTGACGCCCGTTGAACCTGCGGGATTTTCTTTGCCTGCCCGTTTGGAATGCAGCGGAATCATTCCCGATGAAATTTTTCTCACCGACGATTTGCCTGTTGAGTTTGTAGCGGCTTTGCTGCTCGTTGCTCCGCTTTTTTTACACAAAACCGATTTTGTTTTTTCGCACTCGCTGCGGCAACATACAAAAATTCAGACCGTTTGTTCTTTGCTCGAAAAATTTGGCATTGTTTTGCAAAATCACGATGACGAGTGTCGTCTCACTATCATTCCTAGTCGTCCGCACGCTGCGACTGCGGAACTCGACACGCCGCTTGATTTGGTTTTATCGGCATTTTTGCTTGCCATGCCGCTTGGTTGCGGCGGTGTTTTTTGTGTTCGCGGTGAGTGGGGAGCAGGCGAAGTAGCCGGCGAATTATTGGAATTGTTGGAACGGCTCGGCATACAGATAAGCCGTACTTCGTCTACACTTGTTTCTTCTCGGCAGGCAAAAGGTAGTGAAAAGTTTGAATATGATTTGAGCAAAAAAATGCAGCTTTTTCCGCTTGCGTTATCGGCAGTGATTGTAACGGGAAAAGCAGCGCGTTTTGTCTGCGACGAAAATCTTGATTTTTCGCTTGGTTTGGAATTGCTTGATTTTTTGGGGGTTGCGTATAGCTGCGAAAACGGCGTTTTGGAATTTGAAGCCCAAAAGTTGCAGCTGCCAAAAACGGCGTGGACGAGTCCGCAGGCGGAGTGGTCGGTTGCGTATGCGTTGATTTCTTTTGCTTGTAGTGGTTTACAACTGAATAATCCCGGACAGCTTTTGCATTTTTGGCCGGAATTTTGGAATATTTTTAATTCCCTTCCAAAGCCGATTTTGGGAAAACGACAGTACAAAACGACGGAGGCGGAGAGTGGAAAAAAAGGAAAACGCATTCGACTTGAATGATAAAAATGCTTTGTGCGCGCAGATTGCTTTGCTGGGTTCAAAGGTTGAAAATTGCGAGCAGGAAGCGAAAAAGCTGCTTATGGTAGAAAGTGCGTCGCAAAATCACGCTCAGGAAATCTTTGCTTTAAAACAAAAGAAACTGGAGCTGCAAACGCAGATTCTCTTTTACGAAAAAGCTCTTGCACGGTGCGAATTTGAAAATCTTGGCGAGGAGGAACAATGCCGCAAACCCTAACGGAAAAAATTATTTTTGCTCATCTAAACGGCAAAACGGCGACGGTCGGGCAGGAAATTGAACTCAAAATCGACCAGACTCTCACCCAGGACGCAACCGGCACAATGGCATATTTGCAGTGGGAAGCGATAGGTCTTCCCGAAGTGCAAACCGAGCTTTCCGTCAGTTATGTTGACCACAATACTTTGCAAATGGGATTTCGTAATCCCGATGACCACCGCTATTTGCAGTCTGTCGCTGCCCGTTACGGTCTTGTTTTTTCGCCGCCGGGTACGGGAATTTGTCACCAGTTGCATTTGGAAAATTTTGCCAAGCCCGGCAAAACGCTTATCGGTTCTGACAGCCATACGCCGACCGCAGGCGGTTTGGGAGCGTTGGCAATCGGAGCAGGCGGACTGTCCGTTGCTATGGCAATGGCAGGCGAACCGTATAAAATGACAATGCCTAAAGTTTTTCGGATTTGGCTTACAGGTAAGTTGTCGGGTTTTGCCGGTGCAAAAGATGTGATTTTGCATCTTTTGAAAATCCTGTCCGTAAAAGGCGGAGTCGGGGCGGTTATGGAATATGACGGTCCGGGCGTTGCGACTTTGAGCGTTCCCGAACGGGCGACAATTACCAATATGGGAGCGGAGCTTGGGGCAACGACTTCGATTTTTCCAAGTGATGAACAAACGCGGCGGTTTTTGGCAACAATGGGACGGGAAGAGGACTTTTTGCCGCTTGCCGCAGACGAGGGGGCGAAATACGACCGTGAAATCGCAATCAATCTTTGCGAGCTGGAGCCGCTTGCCGCCTGTCCGCATATGCCCGATAAAGTTGTGCCGGTGCGAGAACTGGACGGACTCAAAGTAAATCAGGTTGCAATCGGTTCGTGTACTAATTCGTCTTATTCCGATTTAAAGGCGGTGGCGGAACTTGTGCGTGGAAAGAAGATTTCGGAAGATTGCGAAATGTTTCTTTCGCCGGGTTCAAAGCAGGTTATGAAAATGCTGATGGACGAAAATTTGCTTGCTGCGTTTTTGGATTTTGGCGGAAGACTTCTTGAAAGTTCGTGCGGTCCCTGTATTGGAATGGGCGGTTCACCCTGTTCGGGCGGCGTGAGCGTGCGGACATTTAATCGTAATTTTGAGGGCAGAAGCGGAACGCTGGACGCTCAGGTGTATTTGGTCAGTCCTTTGACCGCCGCAATGTGTGCCTTGCACGGCAAATTCACCGACCCGGCGACTTGGGGCGAATTTCCGCCAAAAGCGGAGCTGCCTAAAAAAGCTCCGTCCATTCGTGATTTGTTTCATTTTCCCAAAGAACAGTCCGTTCGGCTGCAAACGCAGGTTGTGCGAGGTCCGAATATCGTACCGCTTTCGCCTTTTGACCCTTTGCCCCAATCGCTTACCTTGCCCGTTTTGTTAAAAGTTGGCGATAATATCACAACAGACCATATTATGCCTGCCGGAGCGGAAATTACGGCTTTGCGTTCAAATATTCCTGCCATCAGCCGCCATGTTTTTTCTCGTGTGGACAGCGAATTTGTCGACAGGTGCGACAAAGCCGCTTCGGGAATTATCGTTGCAGGAGAAAATTACGGTCAGGGTTCGAGTCGTGAACACGCGGCGCTTGCTCCTCGTCATCTTGGTATCCGTATCGTTTTGGCACGGTCTTTTGCTCGGATTCATCGGGCAAATCTGATAAATTTCGGTATTTTGCCCTTGATTATAGACGAAAAAAGTTATACCGCTTTGCAGCTGAGCGACATTGTAGAAATTGATATAACCAAGCTCGCTTCGGGGCAAAATATTGAAATATTTTGCCAAACAGGAAATTTTACGGCAAAAAATGACCTGAGTTCGTATGAACTTGAAGTCGTTCGAGCCGGCGGACTGCTTAATACCGTACGCAAAAACAAATAATTTTAACAAAAGCCGCTTAGCGGCATAATAAAGATGGAGAAAAAATGTTAGATGCAATTCGTACTCATTCACAATCGTGGATTGTCAAATTGATTTTTGCCTTGATTGTCGTGGTTTTTGTTTTTTGGGGAGTCGGCTCGTATAACAGCAGAGGTTCTATCGTGGCGACTGTTAATGACGAAGCGATTACGCAGCAGGAATTTCGTGAAGCCCACGAGCAATTTGTTCAGTTTTTACGCCGTCAAAATCCGCAACTCGGACAGGACGATTTGCAAAAAATGCAGCTCAAACAGCAGGTTTTAAATCAGCTTATCGATAAAAAACTGCTTTTGCAGGAGGCGGTAAAGCTCCACCAGACCGTTTCTGTAAAGCAGTTGCGGCAAACGATTGAAAGCATTCCGACTTTTGCAGGAGAAGACGGGAAATTCAGTCCCGAAGTGTACAAAAATGTTTTGCAGGCAAATCAGACCACTCCGGCAGGTTTTGAACGGGATATGCGTCAAGGCATCATTCTTGAAAAATTGCAAAAAGCGTTTGCGATGCCGGCAGCCGTTGACATTGTTGAGGCACGGGGAATTTTTGATTTCGCCCGTAGCAGCGTTAATATGAGTTATGTCGAATTTAGCGACAGCGAATACGAAAAAAAGGCAAAGTTACCCGAAGGTGCAGCCAAAGCCGTATACGAAAGCCAAAAAGAAAAATTTATGAAACCGCAGCAGGCTCGTTTTGATTTGTTGCAACTCACGGCTCAGGATTTGGCGGCACTTATGAAAATTACGCCCGATGAGGTGAAAGAATTTTATGAAAGCAACCTTGATGATTTTAAACAGGAAGAACGGGTGCATGCTCGTCATATTTTGTTCGCTTTAAATAAAGATGCGTCGGAAGATGAGGCGGCAAAGGTGTTTGATAAGGCTTCCAATGTCAGAAAAAAAATCTCTGTTAAAAATTTTGCCACGCAGGCGAAAAAGTTTTCCGCTTGTCCGACGGCACAACGGGGCGGTGATTTGGGCTGGTTCGGTCGCGGACAAATGGTGCCACCCTTTGAAGAAGCGGCATTTGCTTTGAAAAAGGGTGAAATCAGCCAGCCGATACGGACAGATTTCGGTTATCATATTATTTATTTGGAAGACCACGCACAAGCCAAAGTTGCGGCACTCGATGAAGTAAAAGATAGCGTTTACCGGCATTTGCAGCAGGAAAAAGCAAATAAAAATCTGAAAGAAAAACTGGACGAGGTTGTAGAGCTTTTGATGACGGGTTCTGATTTGGAAGCCGCAGCCAAAAAAATCGGGCTGAGCATTCATAAAACCGATTTGCTCAATAAGGGACAAGCTCCTGCAGGACTTAAACTCGATGAAAAAGCTGTGGCTTCTTTGTATGCTTTGGAAAAAGACAAGACTGCAACCGAGCCGATTATTTTTGAAGGCGGCTATCTTTTTGCCCGCAAGACGGAGGCTATCGAGGCAACTCCCGTTCCTTTTAAACAGGTAAAAGGAGCGATTGAACAGCAACTGCGGCAGGAAGAGGGGCGTAAACTGGCTCTTGCGGCTGCTCAGGAAATGGCTGAAAATATTAAAAACGGGAAACTGCCGAAAGCAAAACTCAAGGAGCAAAAAAATATTTCCCGTCAGGGCTATATTCCGAATTTGGGCGTCAATCAAAAATTAACCAATGAGCTTTTTGCCGCTAAAGTCGGTTCGTGGCTGCCCGAAGCATACGAAATTGGGCAGGGCGTTGTGGTTGCTCGTTTGGACGCATTGACACAGCCCAAAGTCGAAGAATGGGAAGCAGAAAAAGATCGCCTCAAGCAGATGCTTTTGCAAAATAAGAAGCAAAATTTGTTTTTGGCTGCGATTGAACGGTTGAGAAACAATGCAAAAATCACGGTCTCAGACCCTGAGTTTTTTAAAAAATAGCATAAAAAATAACAGTAAATAATCACAAGAAACCGACTGTAACAGGTCGGTTTTTTTATGCCCAAAATAGGAGCAGCACGAATTAAAGCCATTGAAGAAAGTCGGCTCTGGGCATACGGCATTGGTTTTTGGGATTTTGCAAATTTTATTTTCTTTCAAATTTTTTCAAAACAATGCTGATATAAACGGCAAAAATCCCGAAGACCAAGATTAGAGCGTATATTGCGGCAAAAGATTGTGCCGAGTGCGCTTTAAAAAAGATTTGAAAAATAGAGCTTAGGCTTGCAGAGATTGCTATTTGAAGATTTGCGATGCTCAAATTGGCGGAATAATAATGCGAGCCGAATTGTTGTTTAATCACTGCTGAAGAAATGCTTGGTGTTGAGCCAAATGCCGCGCCTGTCAGTATCAAGGCGAGTATTCCGGCTGTAGTAATACTGAATTGTAGACCTAAGATAAAGAGCAGTCCTGCAAAAAACAAAGCAAAACTGCCGCCCAGCATAGCCGCCATTCTTCCTCTTGCATCAAATATTTTGCCGTAAATAATGCGTGCGATGCCGTTTGCTAGTGTTATTACCAAGCCAATGACCGCAGGTGCATCAAAATATTGTGCAATCTGGGCAGCATTTGATATTACAAGAAAAGCTACTGAACAAATTAAAATGTCCCATACAATAAAATAGGTAAAAAATTTGTGTTGTAGCATTTGTTTTGGAGAAAAATCGGATTTATCTATTGCTTCGTTAAAATTTTTAGTCGTGTTAAAGTTGTTTTGATTTGCACTCTCGTCTTTATTTTCTTTTACTCCTAAACTTAAAATATAGGAAGTAATAGTAAGCGGTAGGATAAATAATAAAGCCAGCACAAAAAAACTGGTGGTAATGCCGTAGGTTTGCTCCAGTTTGTTTACAAATATGCCGATAGTGATAGAACCAAATCCGTATGACATTGTTAAAATCCCCGAAATAAGTCCTGCTTTGTCGGGAAATTTTTTTATGGTAGTGCTGATTATGGGAATGTATGCAAATCCAACTCCGCAACCAAGCAGTACACCGTAGTAAAGATGAATTTGTAAAGCAGCAAGAGGTGTCTTCGTATGCAGTGTGGACATAAGAAGAAGACCAGTAACAATAACTGCCATTGCAAAAAGTATCTTGCCTCTAATCCCGAAAAATTTATCCGTGCAAGAACTTAAAAGTCCGCCCAAGCAAAAAAATATCATAGACAGGGTAAATGTTAGCGATAAATCTGTACTTGTTATGCTGGGTATAAGTTGTTGCAGTGGTGTTCTAAATATAGACCAAGCATAGACAACTCCTAAGAATAAAAGCGAGATTACAGCTGTCAATAAATGTACTTTTCCAGAAACGGCTGTATTTTTATTAAACATAAAAAATCCTTTTTTGCAGTGTAAAATTTTAGATTTGCAAGCAAGATTATAAAAACTTGGCGATTTTTAGATATTTTAGATATTTTTGATATTTTTGAAATATCGGGAGATTTGCAAAAAGATTTCGTCGGGTGTTTTTGAGGCGTCGACAACGACAAAACGGTCGGGATTTTGCGTCGCCCAGTCCAAAAATCCTTGGCGGATTGTGCGGTGAAAAGAAAGGGCTTCCATTTCAAAGCGGCCTTCTTTGTCTTGTATGTTTTCGGCTTGGTTGCGTTTTCGGGCGCGTTCAAGTCCGATTTCGGGTTCGATGTCGAGCAAAATCGTGATGTCGGGCCATAAATCGCCAACGGCGATTTTGTTGAGTTGGAGCAGCATTTCTTGGTCAAGTTTTCTGCCGTATCCTTGATAGACGATGGTCGAGTCGGCAAAACGGTCGGAAATGACGACTTTTCCGGCTTGTAGGTTTGGCTTGATGACGGAATTGATATGCTGCGTTCTGTCTGCCAGATACAAAAAAAGTTCGCTTGTTGGGTGCAGGTCGCTGTTTTCGGGATTGAGCAAAATCCGCCGCAGTTCTTGTCCGAGTTTGCTTCCGCCCGGTTCACGAGTGCAAAGGGTCGGGATATTTTGCTTTTGAAAATGGCTTGCCAGTTTTTCGATTTGCGTTGTTTTGCCGCAGCCTTCCATTCCTTCAAAAGTGATGAACATTGTTTTTCCTCGATTTAAAAAGGTAAGAGCGGCTGGGCGATTTCTTTGTGAACAGGTTTTTTTTCGATTTGCGGTTGTGGAGTTTTTTCTCGCTTGTAGAGCATTCTTCCCAACGGGCGTTGGTATTCCGACCACTCGCCGTCTTTTTGCTCGGCAAGGGCGATGTCCATAGAATTGACTTTGGCATCAATATTATCCGCATAATGCAACAAAAACGCCTCAAGGGTTTTGGGGCGTTTGGGCGAGCCAAATTCAAATTCTCCGTGGTGGGAAAGCAGCAAATGCTTGAAGTGCATTTTGAGTTCTTCGCTTAAATCTTTGGTTTTATTAAGAAACGGCACAAGAATTTCAAGCCCCATATAAATATGTCCGAGCAGCCGCCCTTCGGTCGTATAATCCCGAACAATGCCGCCCGAAAGCTCAAAGGCTTTGCCGATGTCGTGAAATGCCGCTGCCGTCAGCAAAATATCTTTGTCGGCTTGCGGATAAACGGAGGCAAGAGCCAGCGAAACGCGGCACACGCTCAGCGTATGTTCCAGCAAGCCGCCGATGTAGGCGTGGTGAATGGATTTGCCGCCGATGCCGCCGAGCAGGGCGGAGCGGATTTTGCTGTCTGCTAAAACGCTTTTGCAAAATTTTTTCCACGGTGGATAAAAAAGTTCCGTGCGGAGTAAAAGTTCCAGTTGGTCAAGTAGCCGGGGCGGCGGCGGGTCGCTTGTCGGTAAAAAATCCGCAAGGTCAAGACTTTCTTGTGCGGCGATTTGCATGGATTGTATGGTTATTTGCAGGCTGCCGTTGTACGAACCGACTTTTCCTTGAATGTGCCAAAATTGTCCTTTTTCCAAATCGGTGTACGCCGCACTTTCGGGACTCCAGATTTTTGCAGGCAGGCTGCCGGTTTTGTCCTCAAAAACGAGATTCCAAAACGGTCCGTTTTTGGCAACGGCTTTTTTTGCATCGCTTAGAAGAAAAATATCGTCAACGAGTTGATTTTCTTGAAGATTTGCAGCGTAAGTATTTTTTGCGTTCATAACCGGCGTAGTTTGCAATAAAGTTTTTCGCTTGGCAAATGGTTTTGTGGTCGGGATTGAGCTATTCTTGAAGACGCTTTTCGAGCGGAGTTCTAAACGGTGGCTGAGCGTGTTTTCTAATCTGTTCCCTGAGCAGAGCCGAAGGGAACTTGACCGTGACTTCGGCTATTCTTCGATTTCGTCCCTCGACTCCGCTCGGGAACCACTCAGGGCGACGGCTCAGGGGCTGTAATCCGTTGACCCCGCGGAGCCGAAATCAACGGGGCTTCGGCTCCGCTCAGCCACCGTTTTAGACTTCCGCTCAATTAACGGTCGCTTCCAAAAATCTTATACTCCGTACAATAATTATCCATTTTCCATTATTTTTTTATTGACAAAACAAAACTTTTTAAAATAGAAATTGCAAACAAGTTTTTTATTAAAAAGCATATTTGCGTAACCTTAACGAGTTGTACCTAGCTCGTACAATGCTCTTTTGGGGAGGTGAACGAAAAAATAGTATATTTTTATTTTTTTGGTTATGGGGTTTAAGTATTTTTATATATTTTCATATTAATAGGAGAAAAAAAATGAAAAAAACAGTTTTATTGTGCATTATGGCATCATTCCTGCTGGGGGGGGTATAGCCCAAGCTGAAGAGAAAAAACAAAAAGCAGGACAAATAGAAGAGCTTGAATCTATCACCGTTACTTCGGGTAGAACCCAACATACACTCGCCGATGTCCCTGAAGAAACTATTGTTATTACCGCCGAAGAATTAGATAAACTCAATACAGAAAATGCCCTTGAAGCCTTGCGTTGGGTTCCGGGAATGCAGGTATATTTGTTGCGAAAGTCAATGGGTGGCGATACTTTTCAGATGAACGGAAGTGCTAATGATGCTGTCTTGGTTTTGGTGGACGGTAACAGAACAAAAGGAAGCTATGTTATTTCCGAAATTCCTGTCAGCTCTATTGAACGCATTGAAATTGTCAAAGGCGGCAATTCCGTTTTGTACGGAAATGATGCTTTGGCAGGTGTTATTAATATCATCACCAAAAAACCTACCGAGAAAGTAAGTGGCAGCGTAAAAACGATTTATATGCACGACACAACTTCTCAAGGAGATTATATTGATAGAGAAACTCTGGAAGCTTCTGTCGGTTTTTCAACAGCAAATCTTCGTCATCGGTATTCAGCTCAATACCATCGTGCAGGAGATGTTTTTGATACTAAGAACGCGAGCGGAAAATGGGGATTTGACCTAAATGATGAAATGGAACTGGGACTTGGTTTTGGTTACAATAATTACAAACAGGATACTACAACAAATAACAAATACAAAGCGAATTTGAATTTTGATTGGAAAACCGACATCTCTACCTTGAAGCTCAAAAGTTTTTATCAAAACTTTGATAAAGAAACAAAATCAAACAACGATATTGAAAAAGATGATTTTTTTGAACAAGAAGTTTTGTATTCTATCTCTCTTTTGAAGGGAAACTTGTTGACCGTCGGCTATCAGTTTACCCAAGACGATCTTGATATAACCGATGAAATTTCAAAAAAACGGAAAAAATATTCTCTGTCTGCTCATTCCGTGATTTTGCAAGACGAACAAAAACTTTTTGATATGTTGACTTTGGTTCCTGCCGTACGCATTCATTCGTATGATGATTGGAAGCGTGTCAATGTTGACCCCAAAGTGAGCGTTTTGTTGCGGGCAACGGATACTTTGAGTTTTCGTGCGACCGCAGGAACTGCTTATAAAATTCCGAGCATGATGCAGATGTATCAGTCATCGAAACATCCGCCGGTAGGAATGGGGTTTGATTTATTTTTTGTCGGCAATCCTGATTTAAAACCGCAAAAATCAAAAAGTATCCGCCTAAGTGCAGAACAGCGAATCGGTAATTTCTTTATCGGCAACTTGGCGGTTTTTAGAACCGAATATGAAGATAAAATTGAGCAGTATACAAAAAAGAAGGTGACGCCACCGATGAAGATGTATAGGAGCTATAAAAATGTGGACGGCGGCTCCATTACTCAAGGTGTAGAACTCAATACAAAATACTGGTTAACGGGCAATATCTTGTTTGGTTTGGGCTACACTTTCTTCAATACCGAAGATAAGAAAACCGGCAAGACTTTGGAAAACACGACTGAACACAGAGTGATGCCCTCGGTTCGTTATCAGGACGATGAATGGGGTTTGGTCGCCGAAGTACGGGGAGATTACGAACGCTACGCAGAGCAGACTGCTTCTCATTATGATTTAAATGGTCCCGACAACTTTCAGTTGAATGCCAATATCTCCAAAGAATTTAGAAACAATATCAAAGTCTGGTTGAACGGAGAAAATTTGCTCAATAGAAAAAAAGAACAGGGAATAACAAGGAATAAAATGGTTCTGAGCTTAGGTCTTGAATATAAATTCTAACAAATAAACCGACAAATCATTTGTCAAATAACTCCAAAAGCCCCGAAGCATGCATGCCAAGGGGCTTTTTTTGTATTAATAATTGATAATTGAGGAGTGTATCAAAACGGTGGCTGAGCGGAGCCGAAGCCCCGTTTTGGAATTTTTGGAATTCTCTTTTCGGTGGAATTCCCCTCGACTCCGCTCGGGGAACAGTTCAAGCAACGGTCGCTCCCAAAAATCTTACGCCCTTTATCACAATTTTCAATTTTCCATTATCCATTTTCAATTAATTTGCTCCTTGAGGGGAGCGAAATACAGTTTTGCAATTGCACGATTTGTTTTTTCGTTTTGGCTTTGCGTAGAGGGTTTTGCTTTTGCTTCGCAGGAAAGGCGGTATGAAATTTTGGAATTTTTGGAATCAATTATGGAAGCGGGCGAATTGGCAGACGAAATCGCAACAAGATTAATTTTTAAAAATTCGGGCTTGGCAGGTTTGCTTCCACAAAATACAGAAAAAAAGGACTGAAAATGGCGGACGATAAAATGATTTTGGACGCTGCAGATGCTTTGCCGCGCTTTGCCGGACAAAAGGATTTGTATGTGATGGTGCTTGAAAAAGTTGTGGCGGATTACGGGCAGTCCGTGCAGGAAATTCGCGATTTTTTGGCAGGCGGCTCGCAGGCAGACGCAAAATTTTTGACCCATACGCTCAAGGGTGTCATGGGAAATGTCGGGGCGAAATCGCTTTTTGCTTTGTACGCCCGTTTGGAAGCGGCTCTTGCAGACGAACCGTCGGGCGAAAATCCGACCTCGCTGCTGGACGAAATCGTTGCCGACACAGACAAGCTTTTTGCACTTATCCGCAGCGGGGTTGAGCTTGATTAGTTTTTTGGGGAAATATGCATATTTTACTGACAAATGATGACGGGATTTATGCCGTCGGTTTGCGGGCGTTGTACGCTGCGTTGCGTGCTGCAGGACATACGGTTACCGTTGTTGCCCCGATGACGGAACAAAGTGCTGTCGGGCATTCGATTACGGTTTTTACGCCGCTTCGGGTGCGAGAAATTAAAGAAAGCGATTTTTCGGGAATTGGTGTTTTCGGAACTCCGGCGGACTGCGTTAAGCTCGCACTCACAACACTTTTGGAAAAAAAGCCCGATTGCGTGATTTCGGGGATTAACAGCGGGGCGAATGTGGGCGTGGATATTGTCTATTCCGGTACGGTTTCCGCCGCGACCGAAGGGGCTTTAGCCGGAATTCCGTCAATGGCGGTTTCGTTTGATAATTTTCAGCCCCGTGATTTGACCGCACAAGCCGCTTGGATTTGTGATTTTTTGCAAAAAGGCAATCTTTCGCATTTTGCCGCCCGTACGGTTTGCAATATCAATTTTCCCGTTGTGGCGGACGGCATCGGAAAAGGTGTGCGGGTTTGTCGGCAAACCGCCGCCGTGTATGATGATTTTTATGAA
>PDWJ01004063.1_pt1 | contig 13290 bp, 13 predicted proteins | sample 1430881 | NCBI WGS metagenome assembly PDWJ01 (sample SAMN01162460, study PRJNA174530) | Oral metagenome, whole genome shotgun sequencing project. | biome: Marine environment; feature: Marine mammal; material: Swab sample of the gingival sulcus; isolation source: swab sample of gingival sulcus... | reverse complement strand
GAAGTGTCAAGTTTACGATTGTCAAACCAGTCGGATATATTTTGAGTGGTATTTTCAACCAACCGATTAAGCTGCTCAACTGTATTTTTCTCAAGCGCCTGTTTAGCCATTTGGTAGGATATAAATGAGGAAATTCCCATACCGAGTAAAACGAGAATAACCATGGGTACGAGGAACTTATTCCGAATTTTAAAAAACATAAGGTTTCTCTTTTATTTTGAAGTTAAAGTTCACTTTTCCTTTTAGGCACATGATTCGAATTAAATCTGCGACAGATACGCCGGATTCTAAGTCACCATCAAGCACGCCAAAGGACGCATATTGGGTTATATGTATCCTTTGGCGTAACGCCGAGGGGTGACTTAAAAGATAAGTAGATGGGCGATGTTATTTTGATCATGGGCTTTAATTATGTCTTTGATATAGAAGTAAAGACGCCCATAAATACATGCTGACGTTGAAGCACGGATCAACAAAGCGCATGGAATATCAGTTGTTGATTGATTTGAGTTGTTCCAAGGTCATGGAATCGTCATAGATCCCTGCTGAAACCTGGTATGGCTGTCCGGGTACCTGTATGACAAAGGTGATTTTTCGTGACGCTTTTGTTTCTCCTGCTTTGGGCCACCAATATTCAACCCAATCGCCATTGGGTTTTTTGGATGCATCACAGATCATTTTGGTAATGCGATTCCCCTTTTTATCCACGATGCTGTTGAATTTCTCTGGCGTCCATTGGCGCAAGGCAGGGTTGATCTGACCAACGATTCTGCTGGCACCGCACTCGTATACCTGCACATAGGTATCTTTCCAGACAAATTCACCTTTTGGGTCGTTAAACGCTGGCAGCCCTTCGGCACCCAGTGCTTGAAGCACTTTCACTCCTTTCAACACGTTTTGGTAAATTTCTTCTGGCGTTGCAGGTTCAGTGGCAACGGCTGATGTCGCAAAAAAGAGGCAGAGAATGGAAACCATAAGTTTGATATTTTTCATGAGAATACCTTTGATACTAAGTTAATGATAGACGATTAAAATGTGATTTTTCTACGAAATTTTTTTCAAATTTTATGTGCATTGAATTACAAAGTCAAGAATTTAAAATTTTTATTATTGTGAAGCAGTTAAGAACCAACCTGATCTTCTATCATATTTAAAGGGGCAAAACTCAATATGAAAAAATGAAGCGATGGACATGGTTCTGTCGGGTCTAAATGACATATGTTGCCGAGTGTCTTTGGAAGTGTTGACGTCTTTTAGACTAAACATTATACTGAGGAAGCCAACGTTAAGAAATACCAATGGATTTGGGTAAATAAAATTCAGGCATGGAGATTGAGGGCAAGATATGGCATCATCGGAGAAACACAACAATGATACCTCTTTGACCGAACAGGATGAGCGCCTTCCTGAATGGGCACCGAAAGGCGGTGGGAAAGGATTTGCCTGCCGGGTTCAGGATGGGGTGACAGCCCGTCATGATGGTAGCATATCCAAAGGGGTCGACCTTTCTTTTGGTAAATCCGGTTCCGGCACTGATCAGGGTTCTGGAAACGGGTCTGTAACGCCGTCGCCAGTGCGTCGTCCAGCACTTTCGCCGGAACAGATGGCCGAAGCGCTTTTGTCTGGAAATCGCATGATTTTGGCCCGAGCCATCACTTTGGTGGAGAGTAATGCCCCACGCCATGCCGATAAGGCCCAGGAATTGATTCGACTCCTGCTGCCCCATTCAGGCCGGGCCATGCGCATCGGTATCACTGGGGTGCCTGGCGTAGGTAAAAGTACCTTTATTGAGGCACTGGGGGGATATCTCACAGGTCGAGGACACCGGGTGGCAGTATTGGCTGTGGATCCCAGCTCATCTATTTCAGGGGGCAGTATCCTTGGCGACAAAACCCGTATGGAAACGCTTTGCCAAGATCCCAACTGCTTTATCCGGCCGTCTCCCTCCAGCGGCTCTCTGGGCGGGGTGGCTCGCAAGACCCGTGAAACCATGTTGGTTTGCGAAGCTGCAGGGTTTGATGTGATTCTCATTGAAACTGTTGGGGTGGGCCAGAGCGAAGTTACAGTTCGTTCCATGGTTGATTTTTTTCTGTTGCTCATGCTCGCAGGTGCCGGAGATGAGCTTCAGGGCATTAAAAAGGGAATTATGGAAATCGCCAATGCCCTGGTCATAAATAAAGCAGACGGTGAGAATAAATTGTCAGCGGAACGGGCAAAAGCCGAATATGAAAGGGCATTGCACTATCTTCAACCTGCTACACAGGGCTGGACTACCCATGCCTATACTTGTTCTGCTGTCACCGGCGATGGTATCCAAGATATTTGGGATACCATAAAAACGTTTAAGAAAATTACCCAGGAGTCCGGTGTCTTTGAGCAATTTCGCCAAGAGCAAACCGTGAAATGGGTCCATGATATGGTTCAGGATCATTTGACTCAGCGTTTTTTCAAACACCAGGAAATTAAAGAGCGGCTGCCGGAGATAGAAGCGGATGTTGCCGGTGGGCGATTGCCCCCTGTGACAGCAGTACGACAGCTGCTTAAAATTTTTAACGACAGTGGTGGGATATAACCCGTAAACATAGCACTGCCGCCCAGAGAAACATCCAAGCGGCAGTTGATACTATCTTTCCGTAATTCCAATAGAATCAAGATGATTCAATAGGGTAGACGCCTTAATAGTTTTCAGGCTTGAGTTCAAAATGGGCCTTGGCATGGGCACATGCAGGACACGCGTCAGGTGCCTCTGGTCCTTCGTGGGTGTAGCCACAATTCCGGCAACGCCAGGTAACCTTTTCTTCGCGCTTGAATACCTGATCTTTTTCGATATTTTTAACCAATGCCAGATATCTTTGTTCGTGATACAGTTCTGCAACCGCAATGGATTGAAAAACTGCGGCAATGTCATTAAACCCTTCCTTTTTTGCGGTGGCGGCAAACTCGGGATACATGATGGTATGCTCGTGATGTTCCCCGCCCGCCGCTTCTTTTAAGTTCTCTACAGTAGTTCCAATTTTCCCGGCAGGAAATACCGCTGCAATGTCAACTTCAGTGCCGGTTTTTAAATATTTGAACAGTCGCTTGGCGTGTTCCTTTTCATGGTTTGCAGTCTCTTCGAAAATAGACTGAATTTGAACATAGCCTTCTTTTTTGGCCACAGAAGCAAAATATGTATATTTGTTTCTGGCCTGGGATTCACCTGCAAATGCCGTTAGAAGATTTTTTTCTGTTTGTGTACCGTTTAATGATGCCATGATATCCTCCTTGTATAAATTAATACTTTTTCTTTTGAGAACTATTCTCAATTGCCATCGAATATCATAACAACGGCATGGCAGGTGTCAAGTTAGAAAAAATCAGGTTTGATATACACCATATGTGTAAATTATCCAATGTTTGATAAGAAGCATGCACAGTTAGGTAGGAAAGAAAGCCGCCCCGGTGGGGAAACCGGGGCGGCGCAGTCCGCTGGGCGGGAGAGGGAAAAACTTATGGGTTTAGTTGAGGGTTGTTGTCGTTTTTTCCTGAGAGAAGACCGCCTGGCTAACTGCTGAGAGACTAGAACTAGATAAGATTTTAAGTGGAGTTTTATGCTGATTACAGAGCTTTTTGACTTGGATACAGGCGTTGTGACTGTTACAGTTCACAGGACAGAGAACTAGATCCGAGCGTTTGACTCTGGATTCAATATCCATTCCGGCGCCTTTGATGTATCCATCATGGTACTCAAATTCACCACCTGCTTTTTCAATAATATCCTTGTAGAAGGCTTTCATTTTAGTGATGCCACCGATCATGAAAATTCTTCTGGCACAAAGCTGATAGCGGCTACATCCCTCTTTGGCGCAACCTGACTCGTTGGCTTGGCAGGGTGCAGACGTGACATCGCCAAGGGCGGTAATAAAGGATTCTACTTCTCTACGGGTGGTTTCATTATCGGCGTGAGCCTGGGCTAGTTCCATATGAAGGCTTTCTAAATCTCGGTCCCGAAGCTCAATTTCCATATCCTTGGATTCAAGGGCCAGTTTAAGGGCTTCTACCTGAGATTCCAGATCTTTGATACGTGCCTCGTCTTGCAGGGAGTCCGGGGAAAGCTGTTGTTCCAAATCCGCGACTTGGCTTTTAAGCTGACGATTCTCGGTTTCCAGTTTGGAAATTCGTTTTGCGTCTGCTTTTCTCAGCTTTACCAGATCTTTATTTTCGGCACTTTTTGCCTTGAGTTTATTTTTTTCCCGATCGAGAATCTTCCGATTGTTGGCCAGGTCTTTTTGCACATCAAAAATGCCCGTCATGTTGGCATGGGCCTTCATATGCACTTCGCCATATACATCCTGGAGAAGCTCAAGATTTGAGTCTTCATAGGAGACAATGGCATACATCAGTGGACCGACATTTCCAGTTTCCAGGTTTTCTTTCCACAGCTTTCGCATCTGGGCTTCATTCATACCGTCAAGTTGGTCCATCCATTTTTTTGCCTGGCTTCGGATGACATTATTGACTTTTATGGAAACTTTATTCTCATCATTCAACTGAGACATGATGATTTGGTGGTACTCATAAGATTTGAGGCTGGAAACGTTATATCCACATTTTTTGAGAATATCCCTGTGTTTTTTTACACTGAGGATGGCACCGGCCACCGGACATTTAAAATGGGATTCAATTTCCCACATATTTAAAAATTTTGTGTATTTTCGGGACATAATCTTTTACTCCTTTTTGCATTACTTGTGTGATGCACCGGCCGGAAGGTAAGGGTAGACGACTAAAAACCGGCCGGGCACCAAATTGCTCGGGTCAGGATGCAGGGGTAACATCTAAATGAAACAAGTATGCGATGTTTTTCTGCAAGGTTTTGTATAGAAAATTTCCTGTCCCGTAATGGTCGCAAACGATATGCATGGATTCGTCATATGCGGCCATGGCCTTGTCGATACTGCCGTTCATGGTATGCAAATTACCAAGATTATTCAGCAGTTTGGCTTCAAGGCACTTTTTGTCCAGATCCCGGCTCAAGGCCAAGGCATCTTCTAAGCAGAGAAATGCCTTGTCAAAATCTCCGTTATTACCGGCATACATCCCGGTGCGGCTCAGATTGCCAATGAGTTTCAGAAGCGATCTTAAGGTGCTTTTAGGCATCTTTTTGCTCTCCTTGCCGGTGGGTGTGATCTGTTTTTTATGCGGCGGCATTGATCACATCCTGAACCCATTCCTGTATCTCTTCTTCTTCTGGGTCGCCGTCAATCCTCAAAGAGGGACAGACCACTTTGCCGCCTAGTTTTTCGACTTTGGCTTCAAGTTCGTCTACGGCACCGCAAAAATAGGTATAGGAAGAGTCTCCGCATCCAAACAAGGCAAAGGATTTGCCTTCCAGATTCAGGTCGCTGTTCATGTTTTCATAAAACGGCTCAAAGTCTTCCTGAAACTCAATCTCGTCATCACCCCAGGTGGATGAGCCAAGAAGATACAAGTCATATTTTTCATTAAGAACACTGACTTCTGCATCGCTGACATTGGTCAGCGTTACATCATAGCCCTTATCCGACAGCCCTGCTTGAATTGTTTCAGCTGTAAATTCAGTGTTTCCGGTAGTAGATCCGAAGATAATTAGTGCGGTGCTCATTCTTTCCTCCATTGTCTAACATGTGATTTATTGTTTTTAGATTAAGTCTTAATTAACGAAACCTAACAGTTGAATCTAATAGTAAATTCTCATTGTAATTTAGTTATTATCGCTTGTGTGTTTTCAGGATGTTGACTGTTTCGTCCTTCGACACTGGCAATTTTTGCACTGCCCTGTGCATTTGTGACCCTTGGAATGCGTATGGGGCAATAAGTTGCATCCCTCTGGAAGTATATCATCTGCCCATTCGCCTTTGAAATGCAGTTTATTCCGCATTCCGTTTTTGGGGAGATTGGACTCTAAAACAGCCTGCCCAAAAGGTAACGCTGCGTTAAGATGGGTGGTATCAATAAACAGGCTCATGCATTTTTTTTCCCCTTCTTGGATGACATTGATGAGTTCAAAAGCGGATGCGCCGTCAAAGGTGCCGTGCAAATTAATATGGAACTCTTGCTTATGTGTTTTTGTTTCCATATGAAAATTTGATTTCATTTATGCGCCTCAAATTCACTGATTTAGTTCTTGTTTGGATCAGCTAACTCAAGAATCTATAATTTAAGAGGAAAAGTTTGTCAAGACTAAAAAATACGTTTAATTAAAAATTTTCAACAGGCGATCTGCAGTGACTCGAGCCGCCACCTGGGTACGGGTTTCGGGACTGAGGTCAAGGTCTCCATCTACCTCAAAAGGGGCGTGTCCGTACGCAATGCTGACCTGCTGTTCATAGACCTGCCGAAGATGTTTAAAGGATGCTTCAACCTCTGGATATTCGCCGGTTTCGCTAAAGGGCAGCCGGATAAATCCTGAATCTTCGCCAATTTTAAAATAGGGCACCTGAAGGCAGTGAAAGCGCTTCGGCGTCCAGGCAGGATGGCGTTCGTTTTCCCCGGGCATGCAGAAATTTTCATGGGGCCTTGGAATTTCAGGAATTTGACTTTGAACGGATACCGCTTGTATGGCCAAAGATTTTTCAAAAGACTCCAATGTCATGGTGTAGGTTAAAATTGGCCTGAAATTACCTCTCTTTTTTTTGATCTTCCAGTTAATTTTCATGAGTGGGCCTCGTTGAGTAAAATGGTGGTGCCAAAGGGGGCAGGATGACCGCCGTTACCGACTTTGATCCATAATACCGGGAAGTTGGGTGCCTGTTCTGGAAAAAGCCGACATTCCATATCGGAAAAAAAGATCAGGCAAAAAGGGTTGATATGGTGTTGTTCGATGTAATTAAAGGCGGGTCTGAAATCAGTACCGCCACCCCCCTTGGGTTTAAAGTCAAAGGGCAGGTCCCAGGGAGATACCGTATCGTATTTATTCACATCCAGGTCCGTGTACATCAGATGAACCCGGGCAGGATTCATGGAAAGAATCGCCGACAATTCTGCACCAAAATGTTCCAATTCTTCTTGACGGATACTGCCCGATGTGTCCACGGCAACAGCCATCTCAGGGAGCTGATCCGATACCAAGGCCGGAAAATAGAGATCCTGGTGGATATACCGACGGTTGGGCTGGGACCAGGTGTAATCGGATCGGGCGGACTGCTGGATGAACTGTGCCAGAAGATCGGTCCAGGGCAGGGCAGGACTGAATTTATCCTTTACAAACAGGTCCACTCCCTTAGGTAATTTCCCCATGGCCCGGGCATTGGTCGCGGCCTGAATCAGGGCCTCATCCCAGTCCGTGTCGGTGTCGTCAAAGGCGCCCGGGGAAGGAGAGCTGTCTCCGTCTCTGACTTCACCCGCAGGGCCTATGTCAGGGGAATCTGGGTCAGCGGTGTCATCTGTGGCCGGTCTGAAGCTTTCTGGCTGATCTGGGTCTTTGGGGGGATCGGCTTTGGGATCATCCTGGTTGCGGGATTCATTCTGCTTGGCCGGTGTCTCGTCAGGATTCTGCTCTCCGTCACTTGTGTCGGTTTGTCCGGCTTTGAGATGGGAGTATACCTGTTCTGCAGATTTGCCTTCAAGTACGGGATCGTGCAGAAATCCATCGGGAAGGGTCAGGCCGGCATCCAGGAGGATTGGGTTAATCACATAGTCGCAGGCCTTGTTCCAGATGTCCGGGTCCCGGTCTGCCCGCCGCTTGTGATGGCCACAGGCCGGATGCATGACGGTATGAGCCGTCAATCCCACCAGCTTTTCCCGGGACAGAATATTGATGTAGTTAGGATTGTATCCAAATGTTTTACCATCTGTCCAGGTGGTATGGCAGGTGGTGTCTTCTTTCAATTCTAAGCGAAGGGCCAAGGAGGCAAAAAAAGGATGTTCCATCACCATGGTCGTTCTGGCCCGAAGCAGTTTGGTCATGGCCTGCTGATCCTGAACATCAGCCATAAACTACACCAGCACCTCAGCATGTTGCCTGGCCCAGCCGGCAAAGGCCGGCGTGTTGACGACATTGGCATCCTTACGTACTGCTTCGCGCATGAGCAGTACTGAAAACTCTACAGGCAATCGGGCTGCCCAAGTGAGAATGGTGTCCGCGTTGTCTTGATTCAGGGCTGCACCCATCATTTCACATAGTGCATAGCGCACGGCCGGATTTTCAGAAATTTCAATCCCTTGCGGATCGGAAAGGATATCCTTCACTGAAGGTAATTGGTCCCACAATGCAATAAACCCGCAAAATTCTGCACCGGCCCCTGGCCCGACAGCACCTGCAGCCAGGGCTTTTAAAGTTTCTGTGTCTGGCCGTTGGGCCATGAGTTTGGAGACGAATTCCCAGGACCGGGGCGATGGAAAGGCCTTGGTGTCGGTTTTTGGGTCAAAATCGTGGAGCAGTCCTGGCCTGAACCGGATAAATGCAATCACTTCTGGCGCAAGTTTGGCTTGTGTCGCCCATTCCAGCCATGGGTCTGCATCCACTTCAAAATCAATATGTACAAACCGGTTGGCCAACGCCGAGGGCATGCGATGGGAGACGGCCCGATCCTTTTCTCGGTTACCGGCAGCCGCCACGGACCAGCCTTCGGGCAGTTCATATTCTCCAAGCCGGCGGTCCAGCACCAATTGATAACAGGCCGCCTGAACCAACGGGGGGGCTGCGTTGAGTTCATCCAAAAACAAGACCCCTTTGCCGGACGTGGGTAAGAATGCCGGCGCACACCATTGAGAGCGACCCTCTGCGTTGATCCTCGGCAGCCCCCGCAGATCAACCGGGTCCAGCAGTATGGCCCGGATATCAATAAGTTCAAGGCTTAATGACGCTGCAGTTTGTCTGACCACCTGACTTTTTCCAATACCAGGCGGCCCCCAGACAAAGGCCGGCTGACCAATGGAAAACAGGGCTGCCAGAGCCTTGGGGATTTGTGATGATTTCATCCAGTTTCCTTACAGTTATTTATGGGGTTTGTATCCAGAATAATCTGGGCTTAAGCTAATAGCCCGAATAAAAAATGGTGTCAACAATTAAATAAGCTACGAATAACAAACCTGACTATACAGAAAAACAATGTAGAAAACAATCTTGATTAAAAGGGTTGTACATTTATTATATCCCCATGTATCTATAATATCTTGTTACAAAGAGGCATTTGAAAAATTCGGCATTGCTTGCCATTTGTTTATACAAGGCGTATATAAAGGTTAATTTAATTGGAAAATTCAAGGCAGTAATACTTTTTATGCAGATATTTAACCCCATTTTAAACCCTGACGCCGTCCAAGAGAAACCTGCAGCCTTCCAGATCCCCGAGCAGGTCCCTGGCCCTGTGATACTTCAACCCATTCCCGTGGATCAAGGCCAGTTTACCACCCTGGGGTTTATGAGTGCCACGCTGACCCTCGCCAGTGCCGCTACCATCGGTGCCAATATGGTGGAGGTGCAACACGGTACCATGGACTTAAAACATGCTGTGGCAAACGGGTTAGCAAAGGGGGTGGCCGCCAGTATTATCCTGGCGGTGACGCCCAAGGAAAACACAGCGGAAATTGCATTGACCGCTGCGGCGCTGGCTGGCGCTGGATATTTGATCGATAAATCCATGAAAAAGAAACCAGAACAGATATGCGGGAAGCCAGAGGCCGTAAATCCATGAGTACCATCCTTTCAAATCCGGTTGTTGTGGCCAATGAACTGCCCCAGCGGATCCGTTTCAAGGGGCGTTTTTTGAGGGATCCCAAATTGGATCTCGACTATCTGGAAGCAACCTTAGAAAGTATCCCTGGTGTAAACAAAGCGCGAATCAATGCCAAAGCGGCATCCGCCATCGTAACATATGATGGCCGGCCTGAAACTCGTTCCAGCATGGTGACCTGTCTTCAAGATCTCCCCCTGGAGGTGTTCAGCGGAGCACGCAACAGGGCAGAACTACCTTCTCTGCTGGCACTGATAACGAAAGGGGTCTTGGCTGCGGCCAGCTTTTTTGTGCCTAAGTTGCTGGGGGGAACCATTGCTCTGATTCTGAGTTTACCAGTCATTGCCGACGCTGTGGCCTGTTTGTGGCGGGGTAAAATCAAGGTTGAAGTGCTGGACGGCGCTGCGGTGGCCTTTTCGTTGTTCCGCAGGGATTACTTTACAGCATCTACCATTGTGTTTCTGCTCTCTTTGGGTGAGTACCTGGAGAAAATGAGTGAAAACAAGACTACGGGGCTGCTGAAAAGTCTGCTTAAACCTCAGACAGAAACGATTTGGATTGAGGTCGAGGGCCAGGAGATTCAGATCCCCTTTGAAGATGCCCGTATCGGAGACCGGGTGGTCTGCGGGCCTGGTGAGATGATTCCATTGGATGGTCAGGTCGTTGATGGGGAGGCCGCTGTGAACCAGAGTTCTGTGACCGGTGAATCTGTGCCGGTTCATGTTGAACCGGGCAGTGAAGTGATTTCAGGGTCGGTGATTGAAGACGGCAGGATCGTGTTTGAGGCCACCCATGTTGGATCTGAGACTTCGGTTTCCAGGATTTCCAAGTTTCTTGAGGACTCCCTGCGTTATGAATCTGATTCCCAGAAAAGAAGCGACGAGCTGGCAGATAAGCTGGTGCCCATTACCTTTGGTCTCGGGGTTGGACTGTATGGTGTGACCCAGGATCTTCAAAAGGCGGCCGCCGTACTTACTGTGGATTATTCATGTGTAATCAAGCTGTCCAGCCCGGTGGCGGTACGGGTGGCCATGCATACGGCTGCCCAGCAAGGCGCATTGCTTAAAGGCGCCCAGGCCATGGACAGTCTGGCCCGGGTGGATACCCTGGTGTTTGATAAAACCGGCACGCTGACCCGCGGGGAATTGATTGTCACCGATATCCGCAGCGCTAACGGACTGTCTGAGGATGAAGTGCTGGTTCTGGCGGCTTCGGCGGAAGAACATTATTCTCACCCTGTGGCAAGCGCTGTTGTTTTGGCCGCAAAAGAAAAGGGCCTTGCCCTGTCCCCCACCAGCCAGGTGGACTTTATTGTGGCACATGGGGTGTCTGCTTACATTGATAATGAAAACGTGCTTGTGGGCAGCCGCCATTTCATAGAGGAAGATGAAGGGGTAGACTGTAGCGGTGTGGATGAGGCCGCTTTGGCCCTTCAAGAAGACGGCAAAAGCCTGCTTTATGTGGCCAAGGCGGGAAAACTGGTCGGGGTGCTGGGTCTGCGGGATGAATTGCGGCCCGAGGCTGCCCGGGTGCTGGATGCCCTCAAGGCATCGGGTATTAAAAAAATCGTTATTCTTACTGGGGATGCCGATCGAACCGCCAAGGCACTTGCCAAAGAACTGCCAGCTGTGGATGAGGTTTTTTCCGAACTCAAACCCCAGGATAAAGCTGATATTGTGGCCCGCCTCAAAGATCAAGGGTGTACGATCGGGTTCACCGGGGATGGTGTGAATGACGCGCCGGCGCTGGTGTCCGCCCATGTGGGAATCTGTCTGCCTTCCGGGGCTGATCTTGCAAAGGAGTCCGCACAGGTGATATTGCTCAGAGAGGATCTGGATTGTTTACTGTCAGCCCGGCGCATTGCTCTTCGCTGCCAGGAAACCATTCACCAGGCGTTTGTAGCGGCAGTGATATTCAATTCAAGCTTTTTATTTTTTGCAACCTTGGGTTGGCTGACGCCAGTGGCGGCAGCTATTCTTCATAATGTTTCCACCCTTGGAATTCTTGGGTATGCTGGAGTAAAAGAGAAACGACCGGTGGCACTGCCGGCGCAAGAGAAAGAAAACGCTGGTGATGTTGATGTGTCCCTATAGTTTAGAAGATGATTTTTGCCAAAAAGATGGTCCGCAACGATGGGTCTGCATTTTGGATTCGTTTTTTATACGAAAGTCTGTGTAGCTTATTCAGATCTTCTAAATTTTGTTGTGGGTTGTGCCTGGTTATTGATAGACCAGGGACAGCGCGTGGCCGTTATAAGAAAGACCGAGTGCAAATCCATTGGGTGCTTGCTTGATTTGTTGTTGTGGACAAACCGCAGTGAAAGGCCAGGTTGACCCATGGCCGCGCTACAAAAAAACGTATTCAGGAGAAATATATCCATGTATTCATCTTTAGTTGATGCACCGGTTAATACGGATTTGACCCTGCTTGAAGTTACCAATCCCTCTCTTGAGCGTTGGCTTCAGCGCATGGGGCTATTTGTGGGCGCAAGGGTGACCCGGCTTGGTGAAGATTTTAATTTTCATCCTGTGAGGGTTTCGGGGAGCCGGGGGGATGTGATCGTGCCTGCTGGCCTGGCCATGAAAATTTATGTCCATCTGGCCTCAGGCGAGAAAATCCCCCTAACGGAAATGGAACGGAACCATGAAGGTCACGTGGAAATTCATTCCGGTGGACGGTTTGTGGACGATCATATGACGCGTCTGGGGCTGGCAGAGGATCAACCCATTCGATTTATTCGGTCACTGCCCCATATGGACTATGTAACCTTGATCAATCGGCGTGAAAGAACCCGCTTGTCCGAAGGAGAGGCGGCCCGGATTTGGGGCCATTACCCAGGAGAAGAAATCAGCCAGTTTTATTTTGCAAAAAAGGGATTGGATTTTACTGTTTCTGAAGTAATGGGCGGGCCCAAGGCCGTGCGTCATCTGAAAACCCACGGGGTGTCACCCGGTGTGGTACTGACTATGGAAACAATCGAACAGGCCAAATCTCTTCATAGCCATGAGCCGACTTCGGCACCTATTATTATTTCAAGTGCTGAGGGGCTACGACTCTATTTGAACACAGAAAAGGCTGGGGCGATTATTGTTCGGGCCGAGTAAACTCAAGCGTTACGCAGACCACTTCATTGCCAAGGTGTTGTGGCAAAATTAGGGCTGTTGTGCTTAAGTTCACTTAAAAGGGATATCGTTTTAGTGGCCCTTGAAGTTTACGACAGGATATATTCTGGAGGCATATACGGGTCGATGGTGTCTTTTCGGATGCAAGTCTGGCAGTTCATATAGCGGCCACGGGCCGACCTTGGTCTATCAACACCAAGGCACAGCCCACAACAAAGATTGAAAGATCTGAGTAACCTACACAGACTTTCTTATAAAAGGCCAAGGCCCATACCGCTTTGGTTCTGTTACCAATTAGCGCGGTCTCTTCTACAGCAAATCCCGAACCAAGCAACAGGTCCCTTGTTGATTTTGTGTGGAATTTGCCGAAGGCCATTAGATCCCTGTAACGCATTGCCAGCTTATCTGTGAACGCCATGCCGACCATGGCAGCGCTCAGCACCATAGTTCCTTTTAGGTAATCCCTCAGCTTT
>PDWJ01004062.1_pt1 | contig 13290 bp, 12 predicted proteins | sample 1430881 | NCBI WGS metagenome assembly PDWJ01 (sample SAMN01162460, study PRJNA174530) | Oral metagenome, whole genome shotgun sequencing project. | biome: Marine environment; feature: Marine mammal; material: Swab sample of the gingival sulcus; isolation source: swab sample of gingival sulcus... | reverse complement strand
GCGCACCGGGACGAGGTGTACCGCATCGACGCCGACGATCTGTACCTGGTCGGCACCTCCGAGGTGGCCCTGGCGGGTTACCACCGCGACGAGATCATCGACCTGTCCGGCGGGCCGCTGCGGTATGCCGGGTGGTCGGCGTGCTACCGCCGGGAGGCCGGTTCGCACGGCAAGGACACCAGGGGCATCATCCGGGTCCACCAGTTCCACAAGGTGGAGATGTTCATCTACGCCACCACCGAGCAGGCCGCCGCCGAGCACCAGCGGATGCTGGCGTTGGAGGAGCGGATGATCGCGGCGATGGAACTGCCCTACCGGGTGGTGCACATCGCGGCGGGGGACCTGGGTTCGAGCGCGGCCCGCAAGTACGACTGCGAGGCGTGGCTGCCCTCGCAGCAACGCTGGCTCGAGCTGACCTCGACGTCCAACTGCACCACCTTCCAGGCCCGCCGGCTGGGCATCCGGCACCGCACCGATGACGGCAATCAGGCGGTCGCCACACTGAACGGCACGCTGGCCACCACCAGGTGGCTGGTGGCGATCCTGGAGAACCATCAGCAGCCGGACGGATCGGTGCACGTTCCGTCGGCGTTGCGGCCGTATCTCGGTGGCCTGGAGGCGATCACGGCCACGGATTGAGCAAGCCGCTGCGGCCGCCCGGTGAAGCGTGACAGGCGTTACAGGTGGCGAATGACCGTTTCGTCGTGTCGAAGGGACCCGTCAGGTACCGTGATAGATGAGATCACTCAGCGTGAGATACACCGTTTAGCCTGCCACGATGAGGTGGTTCGAACATGGTTGTCAGAGATGCCAGGGTCGGCTCGCCGTCCGGCCTGCATGCCAAGCCTGCCGGGCTAGTCGCGGCCGCAGTGGCGCGTAGCGGCGCCCCGGTGCGGATCAGCTATCACGGCGAGTCGGTCGATGCCGCATCGGCATTGATGATCATGACGCTGAACGCCGGTTTCGGCGCCGACGTCCGGTTGGAAGGCTCCGACGAGGCGCTGCTGGACCGGCTGGTGCGCCTGGTGTCCGCCGACCTGTGCGACCTCGACTACGCCACGTGCCAGGACTTGGTGGAAGTCACCGCACACGGTGACTCGGGACGGCGGGCTGGGTGAGGCTCGCCCCGCCACCGCCTGACGCAGCCGCTCCCACTGCGTACGCTGAGCATCGTGGACCGCACCCCGATGCTCATTGCGCTCGATGTCGACGGCACCCTGATTGACTACGACCAGGTGCTGTCCGGGCGGGTAGCCACCGCCGTCAAGGAGGTTGCGGCCGCCGGTCACCACGTCGTCATCGCCACCGGTCGCTCCATTGCGGCCACCACGCCGATCGTGAACGAACTGGGCCTGGACGGATTCGTCGTGACCGCCAACGGCGCGGTCACGATCAAGATGAATTCCGGATCGCCCGCCGGCTACGACGTGGTGGAAGCGGTGACCTTCGATCCGCGGCCCGTCGTCGAATTGCTGCGCGATCAACTGCCCGGCGCACTGTTCGCGGTGGAAACCGAGGACGGCCGCCACCTCGTTTCGGCACCGTTCCCCGACGGGGAGCTGGGGGAGATCGACGTGGTCACCTTCGAGCGCCTGGTGGCCGGGCCGACCAGCCGCATCATCGTACGCAGCCCCGATCGAACCGCCGAGGACTTCGTCCGGCTGGTGGAACACCTCGGGCTGCACGGTGTCGCGTTCGCCATCGGGTGGACCGCCTGGCTGGACATCGCCCCTGAGGGGGTCAGCAAGGCCGGCGCACTGGAGCTACTGCGCCGGCGGCTGGGGGTCGAGCCGCTGCGCACGGTGGCGATCGGTGACGGCCGCAACGATGTGGACATGCTGCAGTGGGCTGCCCAGGGCATCGCCATGGCCAACGCCACGGACGAGGCGATCGATGCGGCCGACGAGGTATGTCCCAACGTCGACGACGACGGGCTGGCCGTCGTACTCGAGGCCCTGTTGATGAGTGGCCGGGCGTGAGCAGTGGCCGCCTCTGACCCTGCCGTGGCCAGGGCTGCTGGTGTTACAGGTAGTGGCCGGTCCGCTGATCGCCGCCGTCCGGGGGTAGCTGACCCGATTGGCCGCCGGTGGCGGGTAGCGCTTTTCGCATCTGCGAGATCTGCGTCTGAGCCGCCATCTGCTGGGCCATCAGGGCTGTCTGGATGCCGTGGAACAAGCCTTCCAGCCACCCGACGAGTTGTGCTTGCGCAATCCGTAGCTCGGCCTCGCCGGGGGTCTGTGCCGCGTCGAACGGCAACGTGATCGAGCGCAACTCGTCGACCAGGTCGGCGGACAGCCCCTTCTCCAGCTCCGCGATGGAGCGTTGGTGCACCTGGGCGAGCCGGGCTCGCCCTGCCTCGTCCAAGGGCGCCGAACGCACCTCTTCCAGGAGCTGCTTGATCATGCCGCCGATGCGCATGATCTTTCCGGGTTCCTCGACGATGTCGGCCGGGCTGGACCGCTGCCCGTCGGCGACGCCCATGGCATCGTCGCCGACGACCACCACGGTCGGACTATCGGACTGCTCGCCCGAGCCGCCTTGCTGCGGTTCACCGGCTCCGGTCATGCCGTGTGGATCAGGCACCTTGTTCTCCCGTCTGTCGCACGTTCGTGGTGTCCGGCGTTCGATGCACCAGCAACACGATCTTGCCGATGTGTTCGCCAGCGGCCATCCGATCATGGGCGGCCTGCGCCTGGGCAAGCGGAAACTCCCTGTCGATGACCGGTTTGACGAGCTTGCGGTCCATCATCGGCCAGACGTTCTCTGCCACTGCCGCCACGATGCCCGCCTTCTCGTCGGCCGCGCGGGCGCGTAGCGAGGTCGCACAGATCGTGCCCTGCTTGGCCAGCACCGCGGCCAGGTCCAACTCAGCACGGCGCCCGCCCAGCAGGCCGATGACCACCAGCCTGCCACCGATGGCCAGCGCCTCGATGTTGCGGGCCAGGTACTTGGCCCCCACCACGTCGAGGATCACGTCCGCGCCGTGCCCCGCGGTGGCCTCATCGAGCACCTGCACGAAGTCGGTCCGGCGGTAGTCGATCACGATGTCCGCACCCAGCGAGCGGCAGGCCTGGAGTTTGGTGGGGCTGCCCGCAGTGACCGCCACCCGGGCGCCGAGCGCGGTGGCCACCTGGATGGCCATGGTGCCGATGCCGGAACTGCCGCCGTGTACGAGCAGCGTCTGCCCGGCTCGCAATCCGGCAACGTCGACGAGGTTCGACCAGACGGTGCAGGCCACCTCCGGCAATGCGGCGGCTTGCGTCAAGGAGACCGGTCCGGGCACCGGCAGGACCATTCGGTGGTCCACGCTGACCTGTTCGGCGTAGCCGCCACCGGGAAGCAGGCAGCACACCCGGTCGCCCGGCTGCCAGTGGCCGGCCTGCGCGCCGACCGATTCCACCACCCCGGACACCTCCAGTCCTGGCCACGCGGGAGCGCCGGGCGGCGGTGGATACAGCCCTCGCCGCTGCAGCAGGTCGGCACGGTTGACGCCCGCCGCGTGCACTCTGACCAGCACTTCGTGGCGCTGCGGCACCGGGTCGGGCGCCCGGGTGAGTTCGAGCGTCGCCTCGGGACCCGGGTTGCGCACCTCGGCGATCCTCATGTGCCCAGACTAGGAGGTGCAAGGGGTGTGCAAGCACCCGCTTGGTGGGTACGATCCGATTCCGGCCCTACCGGCCATCGGCTGCTGCCAGGATGGTGGGGCCACGGCCCGTGACCCGTCGATGGTGGGGTGCCCGTGTGACGGGTCGCGGCGTTACCCGGCATACTACTGCAAACGGGTGACACCGCGGGACTTGCCGGTCAATTGGGACCACAAGTCGGCCGATGCCCCCGAGTGACGTAGATGTGCCGCCCGGCACCGCCGACCCTGGAAGGGCTTCCATGCTGCGAAACCTTGGAATCCGCGCGAAGATCCTCGTCGCACTCGCCGTTCCGGTCGTGCTACTGCTGGTGCTCGCGAGCGGCTTGGTCAAGAGTGCGATCGATCGGCGCGAGACTGCCCAGGGGTACGAGTCGACGCTGGCCCGTGCCAGCCAGTACACCCAGCTGGTGCGGGCGTTGCAGAGCGAGCGGTCGCTGACGCAGGCGGTGATGGCCGGTGACATCACCCGTAAGGACGCCTTGAAGGAGGTCCGGGGGCAGATCACCGACGGCATGTCTGATTTGGGCAAGCCGGAGGTCTCCACGGATCACGAGGTGGCCAACTCCCAGATCACCGAGATCTGGCAGGGCGTGCTGGATTTCAACCAGGCCCTGCCCGAACTGCGAGTGCAGATCGACGAGGGCTCCATCACACCGCAGCAGGCGTACAAGCGTTACACCGACGGCATCGACCAGGTGCTGGCGATCCCGCCGACGCTGTCGCAGGCCGTGCCGCTGCCCGCCGCCCAGAGCGCCATGACCACGCTGCACCAGGAAGAGATCGCCATCGAGGCCCTGATGCAGGAGCGGGACACTCTCAGCGCGGTGATCCTGCAGGGTGGGTTGAGCAGCGAGGAACAGCGCGCCCAGGTGCAGTCAGCCATCCTGCGTAGGGCCATCACGGACAAGGCGGCTCTGTCCAATGCGGAGATCCGGGGGGTGGAGCTGGCGGGCCCGAACCAGGCATTGCTGGACATCGAACAGCAGATGCTCGCGCTGGAGGTGGGTGAGCGGCCGAGCGCGACCGTCGCGAGCTTGTCCAGCGCCACCGATGAGGAGATCGGCAATCTCAGCGCGGTGACCGACCAGGTACTCGAGCCCGCGATCAAGGACGTCCAGAAAGAGGTGGATTCGGCCAACTCCGCCATGATGTGGACCATCGCCGCAGCTCTGGCCGCGCTGATCCTGCTGGCGCTGCTGGCCAGGGCGATCGCCAGCGGTATCTCGGCACCGCTGGAGCGGCTGACGCTGAGCGTGTCCCGCATCCACGATGAACTGCCCAAGCTGGTAGACCGGGACAACCCGGACCAAAAGGTGGCACTGAGCGAGGACCTGATCGTGGACGTGGAGTCCAACGACGAGGTGGGCCGGCTCGCCCAGGCGTTCAACGATGTCAACCGGTCGGTCGTCGAGAACGCGAACCAGCAGGCCGAATTGCGGGCCTCCATCGCTGGGATGTTCGTCAATGTGGCGCGTCGTGACCAGACGCTGCTGTCCCGCCAGCTGGGCCTGATCGACCAACTGGAGCGCACCGAAGAAGACCCGCAGACGCTGGCAACCCTGTTCAAGCTGGATCACCTGTCCACCCGGATGCGCCGAAACGCGGAGGCGCTGCTGGTGCTGGCCGGCATCGACACCGGCCGGCGGTTGCGCCGCCCGATGGCGCTGTCCGATGTGGTGCGTACCGCGTCTTCGGAGATCGAGCACTACGACCGGGTCGACCTGGTGCAGACCGTCGATCCGCAGATGCTGGGGCACACCGCCTTGACCGCAGCCTCGCTGCTGGCCGAATTGCTGGAGAACGCCACCGCCTTCTCCGACCCCAACTCCCGAGTGTCCGCGCGGACCGAGAACAGCCCCAAGGGCGTCGCGGTCATCATCACCGACGACGGTCTGGGCATGACGGACGCCGAGGTCGCCGAGGCGAACGAGAAGATCGCGAGCGCCTCCCTGGCCGAAGTGGTCTCCTCCAAGCGATTGGGCCTGTTCGTGGTCGGCCGGCTGGCCCGCCGGCTGGAAGCCGACGTGGTCATCTCGCCGGGTGCGAAGAAGGGGGTCATGGCCAGGGTCGACTTCCCGCCCTCGGCATTCGTGCCGGGTGCTGTCACCCATGTCGCTGATGCCGCCGAGCCGCCCAAACCGCGCGCTGAGGCATCTGCCGGCGGCTCGCCGGCGGCCACTGCGCCCGCCCGCATGCCTACGCCCACGCCGATGCCGATGCAGTCCACGTCGGCCGAGGAGGCGTTGGCGCAGGCCAAGCCTGCCGACTACCAGCCGACCCGCCCAGCCAAGGCCGCAGGCAAAGGCGGCCCGGCCGCCTCGCCGCAAGCTCGCGACGCAATGCCCAAGCGCGGTGCAGGCCATGCTCCTGCCGCCGCCCCTCAGGTGGGCCAGACTCCGCCTGCTCGGGGTTCAGTCAAGCCGGACGCCGAGGCTCGGGTGTCCCAGGCCCGCCCGAGTGAGCCACGAGCGCCTCGTCCCTCGGACACTCGCGGCAAGCCGGACGCGGAACAGGTCAGTCAGCAGGCATCGAAGCGGGCGGCGGATCAGCCGATCCCGGTTCCGGGGGTGTCGTCTGCGCACGGCAAGGCGGCTGGTCCGAAAGCGGACGACGCGAAGCCGGCCGAGGGCAAGCCCGCCGCATCGCGGCCAGCCGACAAGTCGTCCGCGGAGTCCAAGAAACCGCAGCCGAAGCCGGCCGATGCGGGCCGTACCGATGCGAAGCCGGCCGAGGCCCGGGCCACGGACGCCGACTCCGCCAAAGCTGGCACCGACAAACCCACTACTGGGCCGCAGACTTCCACCGCCTTGCCGAGCCGCGGGGCTCGCTCCACGACGGCGATGCCGAAGACACCCACCGGCGCTCCGTCGAAGGGCAACGACCGTCCTGGCACGCCGGGGAAGGCCGCATCGGCGGCGGGTGACTCCGTGCCTGGACCGCGCAGCGAAGCAGCCCGGGCGGCGCAGCGCGGTGGGCTGTTCAGCAGCTTCCGCTCGCGGCGCGCCGACGAGGAATCGGCCAAGGCCGAACAGTCTTCGTCGGGTGCGGACTCGGCACAGCAAGAAAAGCCGGCGGCCGCTGCCCCGGCCGGCGAAACAGGCCGATCGGGCGAACAGCAGGGCAAGCCCGCCGAACCAGGAAAAGCCGGTGGCGAGGACAAGTCCGGTGAGCCCGCCACACCGGCCGGCAAGGACAAGCCGGGTGCGTCTACTGCTGCGGCTGACAAGCCGGCCGGCAAACCCGCCGCACAAGAGGCGAAGCCCGCTGCGCAAGGGACACCGAAGGCTCAAGCTGAGCCCAAGGCTGCATCGCCTGCCGCGGACGGCTCCGCGTTGCCCGGCCGGATGCCGACCGTTCCGGCCACGACCAGCCAGGACATCCTGCCTGGTGGTGGCGGCCGGCGACCGGGGCGAGGAGGGTCGCTGTTCGCCCGCCTGGGGGACCAGCCGAATGCCGCGTCGCATGGCGCGTCAGCAGCGGCCGGGACACCGTCGGCGCCGCCGGCCAGTGAGATCCCGGCTCGCCGGTCGGCTTCCGAGGACGCGCCAGTGGTAGCGGCGGCGCCGCGATCGGCGGATGCCGAGGGCGGGTTCGCTGCCGAGGCGCTCAGCGAGCTTGGACGATTGCAGGCCTACCGCCCATCCCGGATGGCGACCGGTGCCTCAAGCGGCGGGGACCAGGCGCCGACCACCCTGGTGCGCCGGCAAGCGGGTGCTACCCCTGCCGGCAAGCTACCCCCGAAACCGCAGGCTCCGAGCCAGCGACGCAACCGCACTGCGGCCGACGTGCGCAGCATGCTGTCCGGGTTCCAGGCAGGTGTCGAACGCGGTCGTTCCGGCGCCGAGAAGGGGGACGAGTCCTCATGACCCGTGTTGCACATCGCTATCGACCCCCGGCGGCATGCCTGTGCCGTCCTGATATCAGCACTACAGCACGTCTCACCGGAGGAAAACCGTGACCGATCTCAGTTCCGAGGCCAAGAACTTCAACTGGCTGCTCGACAACTTCGTCAAGAGCGTGCCCGACGTTCAACACACCATCGTCGTATCCGCGGACGGGCTGTTGATGGCGATGTCGGCCGAGCTGGACCGCACCAACGGCGACCAGCTGTCCGCGATCGTCGCCGGGATGTCCAGCCTCACCAAAGGGGCTTCGCGGCAGCTGGGAGCAGGAGAGGTTCGCCAGGCCATCGTGGAGATGGACGAGCTCATCATGTTCTTGATGACCATCTCCGACGGCTCGGTCCTGTCCGTGGTGGCTGATTCCATGTGCGATATCGGGCTGATTGGCTACGAAATGGCCATGCTGGTGAGCCGCGCCGAAGCCACGTTGACGCCGCAATTGGTCACCGAGATGCGTTCCCGGTTGCCTGTTCACGGCGAAACCCGCGCATCGACCCTGGTCTGACCGGCATGAGCACCGACGACGAACACGTCGACTACGTCGACGATGAAGTACGCCGGGTGCGTCCCTATTTGTTGACCCGGGGACGCACAGAGGTGAGTTCCAAGACGCTGCCGGTGGAAGCACTGGTCGAAGCCTTGGCCGAGCCCGATGTGTCCCTGTCCACCGACCACCGGGGCATCCTCGAGTTGACCCGCAGCGAGTACCTTTCGGTAGCGGAGATCTCCGCCCATCGGAAGATCCCGATCAACGTGGCACGTCTATTGCTCACTGATCTGGCTGATCAGGGCAGGATTCGCGTTCACGGTATTTCCACAACCACGTCCGATAGTGGATCCGAGCAGGATTCCGTAGCCACCCTCAGCGTTCTGGAGAGTGTTCTCAATGGCATTTCCTCCCTCTAGCGTCGCCCAGGCCGGGGCGCCTGCGGAGCCGGCACCGGAAGCGGGCAAAGCCCCCACGGTGGTCAAGATCGTCGTCGCCGGTGGTTTCGCCGTCGGTAAGACCACCTTCATCGGCTCGATCTCCGACATCGAACCGTTGTCCACCGAGGCCGCGATGACAGAGCACTCGGTGGGTGTCGACGATGCGGGTGGCCAGACCTCCCGCAAGACGACGACGACGGTGGCCATGGATTTCGGGCGCATCGCGTTGCCGGGCAACCTGTGGTTGTACTTGTTCGGCACACCTGGCCAGGACCGGTTCCTGTTCATGTGGGACGACCTGGTGCGCGGTGCGATCGGCGGCGTGGTCCTGGTGGACACCGAGCGCCTCGACCAGTGCTTCCCGGCGGTGGACTACTTCGAGTCCAGGGAGATCCCGTTCGTGGTGGCGGTCAACTGTTTCGACGGCGTCGCTCGGCACGAATTGGAGGCGGTGCGCGAAGCGCTCGCGGTGCCGGAGGACGTCCCCATGCTCTACACCGACGCCCGGTCCCGGGCGGCCACCAAGCAGGCCCTCATCATGCTGGTGCAACACGCGATGCGCCGGCTGCAGGCGCAGGCGGCCGCCTCCGCCTGACTCCGCTAGGGCGACTTGTCCTGGGGCTCGGTATCGGGAAGGGTTGGTCAGGCTGAGGCGATGCCTCACCCGACCACTCCTGATTCGAAGCCCGAGGAGTCCCCATGCAGATCTTCGAAGACGTCACGCAAGTCGTGGGTCGTACCCCACTGGTGCGGTTGAATCGCCTCCCTGGCGATTCAGCGGCGACCGTGCTGGCCAAGCTGGAGTTTCAAAACCCCGGCGCATCGGTCAAGGACCGCATCGGCGTCTCCATGATCGAGGCGGCCGAGGCAACCGGCGAGCTGAAGCCCGGTGGCACGATCGTCGAGGGGACCAGCGGAAACACTGGCATCGCGCTGGCGATGGTCGGCGCGGCCAAGGGATACCGCGTCGTCCTGGCCATGCCGGAATCGATGAGCAAGGAGCGGCGGGCGCTGTTGCGAGCCTTCGGCGCGCAGCTGTTGCTGACTCCCGCGAGTGAGGGCATGAAGGGTGCGGTCGCGGCGGCCGAGCAGTATGCGCAGCAGAACGGCGGAGTGTTGGCCCGGCAGTTCGCCAATGCGGCCAATGCCGAGGTGCACCGCCGCACCACCGCGCTGGAGATTTGGAACGACACCGACGGGACGGTCGACATCGTCGTCAGCGGTATCGGCACCGGCGGCACTATCACCGGCGTCGGGCAGGTGCTCAAAGAGCACAAACCGACGGTTTCCATGATCGCGGTGGAGCCGCTGGAGTCGCCGATTCTCAACGGTGGGCAGCCCGGGCCGCACAAGATCCAAGGGATCGGCGCCAATTTCGTCCCGGAGATTCTCGACCGGGGCGTGTACGACGAAGTCATCGACATCGATGCGCAGACGGCGGTGGACTGGGCTCGCCGGGCCGCCAAGGAGGAGGGGCTGCTGGTGGGCATCTCCTCCGGTGCGGCACTGGCCGCCGCGGTCGAGGTGGCCGGCCGGGCGCAGAATGCGGGGAAGACCGTCGTCGTGATCATTCCGAGCTTCGGTGAAAGATACTTGTCCACCGTCCTGTATTCCGACCTCATGGATCCAGAAAGCGCATGAGCCCGTTCGTGTCAGGACCGAGCACCCCGGCGCCGTCCGAGTTGCTGTTCTTCGGGTTCACCCCGCCCAGGCAGGCGGCGGAACCGGAACAGGTCGCCAAGGCCGCTGAAGCTACCCGCAATCGGCTAGCTAGGCTGGACGTCGACGGGGTGATCGTTTACGACATCGACGACGAGAGCGACCGCAACGAGAATCCGCGTCCCTTCCCGTACCTACCGGCGATCGACCCGGCCGTGTACCTGCACGAACACCTGTCCGGTATCACCCAGCCGGCGGTGGTGTACCGGTGTGTCGGCAAGTATCCGCCGGATCAGTTGCGGCAGTGGTTGTCCGAGCAATCAGAGGCTGCGATGACGGTATTCGTCGGCGCGTCCTCACCGGACAAGCCGGTGCACACGAGTCTGGCGGAGGCGATGCGCATCAGGCAGCAAGTCCGCCCGGATCTGCTGCTGGGCGGCGTGGCTATTCCGGAGCGGCACGCTGAGCGCGGAGACGAGCACCTGCGGTTGCTGGGTAAGCAGCACAACGGGTGCAGTTTCTTCGTCAGCCAGGTGGTGTACGACTTAGGGCCGGCGAAAGACCTTGTGTCCCAGTACTTCTACGAGGCAACCGACAATGGCATCGAGCTGAAGCCACTGGTTTTCACCCTGTCGCTGTGTGGGTCGGTGAAGACGTTGGAGTTCCTGAACTGGCTCGGTGTCGGCGTCCCGGTGTGGGTACAGAACGAGCTGCTGCGCGAGAACGACATCCTGGGCGCGTCGATGCAGCATTGTCTGTCCGTCGCCGCGGATCTGGCTGATTTCTGCCGGCACCTCGGCATGCCGTTCGGGTTCAACGTCGAGAGCGTGTCCAACCGGAAGGCGGAGATCGACGCGGCCGTCGATCTGGTGGGGCAGGTCGGAGCTGTGTTGCGGCGCTGAGTTCTTCCTGGCCGCCGGGCATGGTGAAAGCCGCTGCCCGCGGGGACTGGTGCCGACTCCCGCGGGCAGCGGTGGTCTGAAGGTGGGTGACCGCTGGGCCGTTGCTCAGCTGGTCAGGGCCGGGTTGGTGAAGTCACCGACCCGCTCGCCCTTGAAGGTGTTTCCGAAACCCGAGGCCTTGTACGGGCCGGTGCCGGTGGCCCGGCCGGTGGCTGTGCCCAACACCAGGTTTCCGGAGAATCGGGTGCCGAAGGTGTCGGTGACGGTGAGGTTGCGGCGGAACTGGTTGCCGCTGCAGCCGTCGCCCATGAAGACGCTGGTCTGCCCAGCTCCGGCGACGGTGACGTCGCCGTACAGCCGGCTGCCGCACATCCGTACCGGGCTGGAATAGGCATTGGTGATGGTGACCGCGCTGCCGATCGCCGACGCGTTGATGGTGCTGTCGTGTCCCCAGTCGCTGCGAACGGTGCCGTGCACCTTGGCCTGGGAGAGGGTCAGCTTGGTGCCCTTCAGGTCGACATCGCCGCGGATCCGGCTGTCGCGGTCGACAACCAGTTCCAGCGGGACGTCGTTCGGTTCGGTGCCGTCCGTCCGGCCGCTGCTGCGCCCGACACCGCTGACGCTCTTGTTGACCCGCGATCCACGCAGCACCAGGGATGTGCCGTAGGTGTCGGCGACGGGGCCCCGGACGGCGGACTTCTGGACGACCACATTGGTCTTCGGTCGCATCGTCAAGCTGCCATGGATCGTGCTGTTGTCCACGGTCAGCTTGGCGTCCTGGCCCACGGTCACGTCGCCGGTGATGATCGCTTGGTCGATGGTGCAGGTCGCGCCGGCCTGGACGCTGACCGGGCCGGTCAGCTTCCCGGTGAGTTCCTGACCCGGGCCACACGTGATCGTGGCGGCCGCCGTAGCGGGGGTGGCGACGAGTGTGGCCGCGGCGACAGCGGTAGCGGCTGCGAGGGTGTGGGCAGTGCGGCGGGTGGTGCCGGTCCGGCCGGGAGCGTTGGTCTTTGGCTGGTTCATGATGTTTGCCTCCGATGGGGTGTGTCAGGGCTTTCGGGTGTTTCGTCCTCATTTGTACCCGTCTTCAAGAACCGCCTGAAGCGTTTTTCGGTCGCTATCCGTTGCGAGCGGTCACTATGCGTTGCGACGGGAGATCGCCCGGTTGGGCCAGTCGTGCCGGCGCCTTTTCAGCGGCCGGTTGCCGGCGTCGTCTGGGGACTGACTAGGCCTTGCCCTCCGGGCCGGTGTCGCCGTCTCGCAGGAGTTGCTCGAATGCTTCGGCCAGCTCGTCGCCGGATGGCATCTCGTCCGCCGGAACCCGTGGAGTGCTGAAATCACTTCCGGTCAGGGCATTTCCGCTGGTGATGGCGTCGTAGGCGCGTTCCAGCCGGGCGATGGCCACTTGGTGTTCGGGGTTTTCGCCGACCTCTTGGTCCACCGCGGTAAGGGTCTTGGCGCCGGCGTCCGCCAACTCCTCGAGCGGGAACTCGAGGCCGGCCAGATCGCTCACCGCACGTAGTAATTCAACAGAAGCGGTGGGAAAAGCACTGGCTGCCAGATAGTTCGGCACATGCACGCTGAAACCAGCTGTGGAGAAACCCAGTTCAGGGAGGCTGAGCTCCAGGAGTGCGCTGATGTGTCCTGGTACTTGGAAAGTCCCCATGTACTGGGGGCGGCCGGTGATGAGTTCCCGGTTGCTGGCGTGCGCGGACATTCCCAGCGGGCGGGTGTGTGGGGCGTTCCACGGAATACCGTGCACCGTTACCGCGGTGTGGGCGCCGGTTTCGGTCATGATTTGGCCGACCGCGGCGGTGAACCGGCTCCATTGTGTGTCCGGTTCCGGGCCGGCCAGCAACAGGAAGGGAGTCTCATGGCTGTCGGTCATCTCGTGGACCTGCAACGTTGGCATGACGACTTCGGTGAACCGGTCGGACTCAAAGGTCATCACCGGCCGGCGGGACCGGTAGTCGATGAGCTGATCCACGTCGAAGTCGACCAGCTTGCGGCTCGGTAGGTTGCCCAGCAGGTGCTCGGCCACTAGTCCACCGGCGTTGCCGGCGTCCAGGAACCCGTCGAAACAGCACAGCATGACCGACGACTCACCGGAGGGTGCATCGGTCATGGTGTACAGCCCGCGGGGGTCCAGCAGCGGTGGGTCCTGCATCGGGTGTGGTGCCTCCTGGTCGGTGAGTCCGGCGCGGTGCCGGGATCATCAGGTGTCAACGAGCGGGTGGCCCGGAACATTCCG